>Ga0307378_10004131_pt1 | contig 20907 bp, 26 predicted proteins | sample UN1MG_FD_202238 | JGI IMG/M metagenome (GOLD analysis project Ga0307378, IMG submission 202238) | Soil microbial communities from Risofladan, Vaasa, Finland - UN-1 | ecosystem: Environmental > Terrestrial > Soil > Coastal area > Acid sulfate soil | place: Finland: Risofladan, Vaasa | collected... | reverse complement strand
AGATATTGTGATACGTCTGGTAACTCACGTACATCGCATCAGGCGAGACATAGATGATATTGCCGCTGCCGACCAGGTACGTCTTTGCATCCTTTGTGGCGCCATTGCGGGCATCAAATGAAGTGACAGTGGTAAAGTCGTACTGCCGTTCAGGGTTGTCGAAGTAATAGACATCCGGTGTCGCGACAATCTTTGCATTCTCCCGCACTGCAGGAACGATGATCCGGTCATCATACGGGTACACTGACTCACGGGAGAGCAGGTATACTATATCTCCTATCATCCTCGCGTTTACGTAATCACCGTCAATGGTGTAGTCTTTGAGCACCTTCGGATGTGCACGGTCACTGATATCGTAAAAGACTGCATGAGTGACCGGTGCAGAGCGGTAATACGGGTACCGCGGTGGCATTATGGCCATCTTTTCGGCAGAATCGGGTACTGGCTGGTCTTCTGTGATGGAAATCTCTGCCGAGCCGGTCTTCAGGAGAACAAGCCGGTCACCGCCGATGAAGATCTCGCGGGGCGTGTCTTCCAGTTCGGTCTTTGAGAGGACAGATGCCGATGCTGCCGGGTATGCATCGACTATCGTAAGCGTGCTGCCTGAGATTACATAGATATACCGGGCATCATTCTTCACGAAGTCGGGTTCATCGACCCCGGCGACCTGTACATTGGTTTGTGAATAGTCAACCGATCCGACTCCTCCGGTTGATGGGAGGGCACCGGATAGGGAAGCACCCTTTGCGGTTGACTCCTGCACTGCCATGGCCGGGACAGCAGCCATGCGGTCCGTTGCCCATACCCCTTCTGTGCTGTAGTATGAATCCTGTGCGAGCTGTGTGTTGTTCTTAATATACTCGCGGATTTCGTCCGCCGAGCTAAACTTTTTAATATCACCTGCCGGTGCTGTAACCGTTGTGCCCATGCAGCCGCTGGCAATGACTACGGCCAGGATGAGCACGAGCGTGGTAAGCGTGATCAGGGTGAGTTTCGTGCGTGACATAATTTATCAATGACCCTTTGCAGCAGAAGATAATCAAACTGGCGTTAACTGCGAAAAAATTGGAAGCATTGTGGGGATTTGCGAAAGATAGCCTGAAATTTTTCAGCACAGCGGGGGCACAACAAAAAAATTAAAAAAACTCCAGCTTACCTTATGCGTTCAGATTTTAGACTATCCCCAAAATTGGCGGAATAATTGTATTGCAAAATTGTTTTTTAGAGAGAAAAAACACTCGCCTGCCGCGATCCCTACAGGTTTATTTTACCCGATCTTTGAATGTATGAATTTTCCGACCATAAACCTCTTGCTTTGTATAAACTCACGTAATCCTGAGTGATTGTAATGAGAATGAAACATCCGGCACAGAAAAATACCATCCTGATCATCGCCTCATGTCTTGTTCTTACGTTCATCATATCCACGATCTCTGCTGCAGGTCCTGATGACAACCAGAGGATGACACCTCTTGTAACCGTCCCTGATATCAATGTGACGAATGGCTCTCTTACAAATCGTACAATACCTTTTGAGTATCAGATAACACCTGAACCCATCAAAATCCAAATCGAACTGAACGAGACGTTATTGCCTGCTCCAAAGGGGAAAATGGCGTTCGGTCCCAGGACTATTGGTTTTTCGATCGCCCCGGCATCTCTTGCCATACTAATAATTGCGGTGTGTGTCATTGTAACCGGAGCATGGATTGTCATTAAGAAAAAACGGGATGAGGATAAAGAAGAGTGAGTAATAGACGAGTAGATAGTGTCAATCAAACCACTAATATAACGATAGATTTACGACGTGAAATAAAAAAACTGCAGACGGATTTGGACATTGACAGGGGAAATATTATTGCTTATCTGTTGCCTTTGTCAGCTTCTCCACATTATTCCTGGTGAAGAACCCGTCAAAGTCACCGTAGCGCTGAATATATTCGTTTACGATCAGGGTGTGTTTTGAAGGCTCGGAAAAGATCTGGCGGAGTCCCTCAGTTTCTGAACCCACAAGTTCAGACAGGTACTCCATACCATCCTTTTTCAGGAGTTCAACAGTAAATTCGATTTTATCGGTCAGAAACGCCATATGATGGACACGTGTTCCATAATTCAGGATGAACTTCTCGGTCGGGCCGGATCCAGCATCGCTGGTAAATGGCGTAATACCTGAAGTAAAAACCATAGAAAAGTCTTCCGGATTCCGGCGGGCTACGCTTGTTATCGAGTTGAGTGATTTGACATGGACAGCAAAATCGTAATGATAGCTGGTAAGTGCAACGAATTCGAGGATCGCGGCATTACGGTCCTGTGCCCGGACCCGTGTTGCTGTATGATCGAGCACGGAGATATTTTTAAGGTGCTGGTATTCAGGTTTTGCAATATCCGGTAAAATACTGTTTCCCCCCCGCGGGACGTATAACCTGTCCCTATCGTACCACTCAATAAACCCAAGAGAGTTGCCCGTGAACCGTGACGGGACTGTCTGGATGAAGGAGTAGTTTTCCGCTTCAACGGGTTGAGGTGTGAGGAACACTACCCCCCGTAATTTCTGGATAGCAACGTAATCCTGCAGGTTCTTTGTGTCAAAAACAAATGTCTCCAGCCGGGTGTTGGGCAGGGCGCCCGTCATTCGTGCTCTGTTGAGCTCACCAAACGGGTTTTCCGGAATGCCCCGCGAACGGACAATGACCGATGCAGAGCCCGGTATACCCAGCACATAACTCTGGACCTCCTGTTCGAAAAAAGCCTCATTGCATAAAAGACCGGTGTATCGCAGGAGTTCGTATACTGCAGGTACAAGATGGTCGGGTTCAGTGGCGATGATCACCGCATCAAGTCCGCCTACCAACCCCTCAAGTCCCGCGTCCCTGCGGTTGTCCACGACTATTGACGCATCTTCCACCAGATCCTGCTCCTGATTAGTAACAGCTTCAGGCCCGGACTCTTCTTCTGCAGACACCGTTATTCTTCCCCCTCATACTATACATACGGCGTTATGCTGATAAAAATAGTGAATTGTAGTATCCATGAAAACTTCCCCCCAGTCGGGCGTAATAATTTCCCGCATACCCTCATCAGAATACATACTATTTATCAACGGATACAAATTGAAAGTAAGATGATTACATGAAAAATGTTCATGAATCAACGTATTCCTTTGTCATCTTAACCCTCGTTCTTATCGTGGTCAATACCCTCATCGCCCGGTTCTGTGTGATTGCACTGGCCGGCAGGGCAGCTGGTGTATCCACGCTGTTTTTTGCCGTAGCGTTTATGATCCTCTTTACCCTCTTGTTTGGTGCCTATGGTGCGATTGCCGCTTGTGCCGGCACCCTTATCGGTTCCGGGCTCCTCTCGGGTGATCCGGTAATTCCCCAATTGTAGCGATACACTGGTCGATAGCCGGCCTCCTGCAGGTGCTTATTCCGCTTGTAGCGTTCCGAACATTTAAGGCGGATCTGGCTCTTGAAAACCGGTGTGACTGGATGCTGCCGCTCCTGTTTGGGGTATTGATCAACAATAGTGTGGGTGCAACCAGGGGTGCCTCGACGCTCGCGTTTGGAAATGTAATTGCATCCAGTCAGACCGGGAGCGTCTTTACACTTTGGCTTATTGGCAACATCATCGTGACGATAATTATCGTGCCGCTCGCGCTCCGGTACGGGATACCCCATATCCGGAAGACAAAAATCTTTGTCCGGAACTACTGGGACTAAAACAATTTTTCCCCTTTGGTTTTTTTATCTTCATATCAATTCAGATGGTGAAGTATCTCCGGTTGATGAAGAACAAGAGCGGGGTCAGCAGGTAGATTGCCATTGAGAACGACGGTGATGCAAATGAACAGACAACTCCTGAAAACGATACGAACGGCATGACCAGGGCACGGCGCATCCCGTTTACCGCGTCCTGCTTACTGATCTCAATAGATGTGAGATGGGGATTATTTACCAGGTACCACCAGTGGATAAGAAAGAGCAGCCCGAGTATGAACATGTTGATATGGAACAGGTCAACGGCAATCTGCACTTCGGAATAATCCCCGCTGACATTTGTGGTAAATGGCATCATCACGGTAAAGGCAAGTATGAACAGGGTGATCCGCACGAGTACAGGATCGATGATGCGGACAAAATGAAACTGGCGCTGGTGGACAAGCCAGAACGAGCTGAGCACAAAGAATGCGATTAAAAACGAAATGACTTCCGGGCGCATTGCGGCAATGCGGGCCGGGAATTCAACCATGACATCAGAGGCTGGGATCGGCTGGATAACAAAACCCGTCACAAGCAGCGTCATCGAAAACGCATAGATCCCGTCAAAAAGCGCCTCCAGCCTGTTTTTGGATAGGTGGTATTTGTCCGTAGTTTCCTGTCCGTTCACGTACTACTCCCCGGCAGAGTAACAAACTCCGTAATCGCTCTCATGAAAATGGGAATGGCTAGTGTTTATTTGTTTCCTGCTAACCGCCTGATGATAATGATGAACGGGATGAGAAGATAGACCAACAGGGAATACGGGGGTGAAAAAAACGCCGCCACAATGCCGAGGATCGCAACGGACGGGATGGTTGCAAGGAGCCTGAACCGGTTTCTCTTCATAGTGGTATCAAATTCAGCATCACAGAGGTGGCTGCACCGGCAGATATACATCCATTGGCCAAGAAACAGAGCACCGACGATCAGGATATTTACATGGAACAGGAGCACGGCGATCCGCACCCCGTCATACGCCCCCGCCACGTCAGTGGAAAACGGGATCAGGACGATAAAGATGAGGAGGGCAATATTGAACCTGAGGATGGTTGGATCAACGATGTTCAGGGAATGAAACTGGCGGTGGTGTTCGATCCAGAAGAGGGCAAGTACCAGAAATGCGATGACAAATAAGACGAATTGCGGAATGAGTTTTATGAGATCCGCTGATAGATCAGTGACAGTCTGGCTCACGGATGACTCTGGCACAGCGATCCCGAGCATGAGGAGGGTCATGGCAAACGCAAAGATCGTGTCCACCATCGTTTCCAGCCGCCCTTTGGAGATCCGGTGGGGGTTATCCTGTTCAAATCCGCTCATATAGTATATTATTTGTAGAAAACTGGTAAATCTTTCATTCTTTTTGATCCTGTGCTTTTGACATTCCCGGTAAGAAAAATAATCTCGAGGATGAGCCGGCTGCCATGAGCGATACGCACTCAAGCTCCTGTGGCCCCGCTACTTTGTCGGGATGCAGCAGTTCACAGGGCAGGGAGCGGTCGAGGACACGTTCATCGGGGGAATCGGCAATATCGCAGGGGATCATGGAAGAATCCTAAGGTAATTGGTGTTCAATTATGGGTAAAGAGCGTATTCCCTCAGGTATACTGGTTCTACTACTGAAACCGGGAATATTTTGTCACCGCACACCTTTTTGCCTATCAGCAAAAATCATTACAGGGAGAACTTATTATGAAAATTATCGGCATCAACGGGAGTCCGAAAAAGGAAAAAAGCCAGACCCGCCTTCTTGTTATGGGAGTTCTTGAAGGAGCACGGCAGAGTGGAGCGGATGTAACGTTTGTGGACATCTGCGGTCTTGAGATTAAGTACTGTACAGCGTGCGGTACCTGTTACGCAAAGGGGGAATGTATCCATGATGACGATTTCCCGATGCTGCTTGAGAAGATGCTGGACGCCGATGGTATCGTGCTCGGCTCACCGAATTACATCAATTCGATCACTGCGCAGCTTAAGACAATGTTCGACCGGATGGCGGATGCGATCCACTGCCAGTCTTTTACCGGAAAATACGGTTGTGCTGTCTCAACAGCAGGCGGCTCAATGGCAGACGAGGTTGCGGATTATATGAACGAAACACTGCTTCACCTTGGTGCGACAACGGTTGGGAAGGTTGGGGTGAATTTTTTAGGCAATCCCGAAGCGATCGTGCCTGCGGAAAAGCAGGCAAAGGAACTTGGCAGGAAACTTGTTGATGCGATCAGGACAAAGTGGAAGGATCCGGCGCAGCAGAAAATTCTGGCTGAACGCAGGGAGTACTTCAAGCGCATGGTGATGTTCAACAAAGATCTCTGGAAGCATGAGTACGATTACTGGAAGGATAGGGGTGAGCTGTAACTCTTTTTAATACCTGATCCATACGAGTGGGGTTTCACCCCAGCCGGATCTCGTACCCGTTATCCGCCAGCCCTTTTTTAATTGCTGCGATATGAGCCGGCCCTCGTGTCTCCAGCTCTATGTTCACTCTCGCCATCAGCAGGGGAAGATTGTTTTCTCCCTGCGTATGGTGGATATGAAGGATGTTACCCCGTTCCTGTGCGATCACGGCAAGGAGCCGGGCGAGAGTGCCGGGCTGATCATCGAGCATTACCGAAAAGTGCATGATCCTGCCCAGGCGGGCAAGCGATTGCCGTATGACCCGGAAGAGCTGGGCACTTTCAATGTTTCCCCCGCTAATCACAAGCACGACATTGCTGCCCGACCTCACATCAATGGAACCGTTCATGAAGGTTGCAAGCGGGACTGCACCAGCTCCTTCTGCAACCACGTGCTTGCGTTCGAGTAACAGGAGCATTGCATCAGCGATCTCTTCTTCGGAAGCAAGGACGAGGTGATCGACATAGTGCTGTATGATGGGTAGTGTATGGCTGCCGGTCTGTGCCACGCGGATACCATCAGCAATGGTCTTTCCTGCCGGAATCCGGTACGGGATTCCCTGCCGGATGGCCTCAGCGGCTGATGCACACTCCTGTGCCTGGGCTCCTATGATGGTGATATCTGCCTTTTTTGCTTTTGCTGCGGTTGCGATACCGGCAATGAGACCACCTCCACCGACTGGTACTACAATCATATCTGTCTCCGGGAGATCAGAGAGGATCTCCAGCGCTATGGTTCCCTGCCCGGCAATCACCTCATCATCATCATATGGGTGGATAAAGAGCCACCCTTTACGAGCAATCTCCTGTGCCTCCTCGATACTGTCCTCTAATGATTTGCCATGAATTATCACCTGCGCCCCATAACCTCTGGTCGCTTCCTGCTTTGAAAGAGAAGACCATTCCGGCATCACGATGGTAGCGGGAATACCGGCAGAATGTGCCGCTACGGCCACACCCTGCCCGTGATTCCCTGCTGAGGCCGCGACTACCCCCTGTTCCCGGGACGTAGGGATAGTGGAAAGAATTTTGTTGGTCGCCCCTCGTACCTTGAACGATCCCGCTTTCTGAAGTGTTTCGAGCTTGAGGTAGACATTCGCCCCGGTCATCTCAGAAATGGTGGTTGAATACACGAGGGGGGTGTGGATTATGTATGGAGTAATTCTTATTTTTGCTGCCTCGATATCTGCAAGTGAAACCATGAAGAGAAGCTGGCCTATGAGAATATGAAAATAGCGGCAGTAAGGGGGGAATCAGAGTTCGCTGATGCCTTCATTCCATAGTTATGGTTCAGGCTACTCCAGCACCTGTGGAATCTGCCGTTGCATTCAAGCCCATAGCTACACAAACAACGGCAACACCGGCGACACCCACCCCAACGGTAAAGAGCGGAATGCCGCTATTCTCCCTCATACTTGGTATCGTTGTAGTTGTCGTTCTTTTTCCCGGTGCGGGAATGGTTCGGCGCCGGCGGATTCGCAGGTAGAACCCGGCACTGTTCCGGGAATAAAATTGATTTTTTTAAGACAATCGGATTCAATGAACCACATCAGGCATCAAACTACAGTACCAACCTACCTTCGCCACGTTCACCTGGCTGAAGTTGATGCCTGGACTCTCCAATTGGAGTATGTCAAATAAAAAGGTAATCCGAAGCAAACCGGAAAAAAAGATACAGGGACGTTATTGTGCAGTTCGTTTCTTTATCATTTCAAGCGCTTCGAATGCTTCCCGTCTTACGGCAACATTTTCATCAGTGAGAAGACCGGTAAGGTGATCAACAGCCTTCTGGTCACCGATCTCTCCGAGCAGGAGCGCTGCACGCTTCCGCACATCACTCTGATCATCCTTTAATACCATAATCAGGGGTGTAGTCGCAGGCTGCCCGAGCATCCAGAGGGCTTCCATTGCGCCTGTCCTCATCCTCATATCTCCCTCGCGGAAAACCTGCATGAGCGGTGCAATCGCAGGAACTCCAAGAGCAGCGAGTGCTTTAACGACGTCGATGCGGACTGACCTGTCAGGATCATCGAGTGCTTTCATGACAGGTGGGATTGCCCTGGTGTTCCCGATATCCCCGAGCACTGCTACTGAACTCCTGCGGATACCCGGGTTCTGATCACCGATCGCATTTATCAAAGGATCTATCGCGGGCTCGCCCATGGTTACGAGAGCGAGCGTTGCCCTCCGGCAGATATCTTCGTTTGGATCGATACATGCACGGATAAGCGGCTCTATGGATGGCTCCCCGAGAGAACAGAGTGTTGCCATAGCAGCCACTCGGACGTGCTCTTTTGCATCATTAAGTATTTCGATGAGTGGCCCGACAGCCTTGGGATCCCCGATACGGCCGAGTGCAACTGCAGCCTCATGTCTGACCATGGCATCGGGGTCTTTAAGTGATTCAATGAGCTGGGGGACGGCCTGCGTCTCACGCATGATCCCGAGCGCCTGCACGGCACCTCGCCGGATAAACGGGTGGCTGTGTTTCATACTCTGGATAAGGGGTCCGACCGATGGTTCACCAATCAACTGGAGAGCATGGATAATCTCCTGCCGTATATCGTTACCCGGTTCGTCCAGTGCCTTAATCAATGGTCCAACAGCCGGCTCGCCAATCTTGCCGAGGGTATCTGCAGATCCCCTCCTGATGATCCAGTACTCATCCTTGAGTCCATGGATAAGCGGTTCGATGAATGGCTCGCCAAGATCTCCGACTGATCGCACTGCACTCCAGCGGGTGTCAAGATCCCCCTCGATAAGAGCGGCGAGGAAGCGTTCATAGCGCTCATTTTGTGCAAGGACGCGTGATCCGTCCTCATCGCCCTTCCCTGACTTAAAAAGGTTAAGGAATTTTTTTGTAATGCTCATATGAATTCTCCGAACGAATATTTGTATAAAACCTTCAAATAGGTATCGGGTACCTGTGCCGGGTTTTAATCAACCTTTGGATGATTAAATCGGATTTTTGACAGATCTGTGCATTTAACACGGAAATTTCAGGTTTTGTGTTATTGATGAAAACACTGCAGGGATACAACAGAGCGAATCGACCGTTTTCTGCAAAAAATCAGGGAATTAATGAGATATCCCAGGTATGTATGTTATGAGTCTTATGCGTAACCGACCGTGAATTGAGTGGAACCAGAGGTGGTTTTTGGGATGTCATATACATACATTGTATAGACCCCCGTAGGAGTGGTAGTATCAAAAGTATATTTAAAACTCCAGGTTTTATCCCCCATAACAGACAGTGTACCCAGTTCAACACCGCTGGAATATCTTTCTGGCCCATATAATACCAGTAAAACATTTTGAGCACCCGTTGTGCATCGACCTGATAATCTCAGGGTATCTCCTTTGGCAATGGAAAAACTATTGGAGGTAATCGAGACTTCTCCCCCACCCACAACGGAGAATCCAACCCTGCCGGATGTAGTTTTCTGGGGATCCGTTGCCACGAAAATGTATGAACCTGACTGGATAGACTGTCCCGGATTCCAGGTAAAACTCCATGAACCGCCTTCATTGACGTTTTGTTGAATCAGAGATATCCCGTTGGAATATTTTCCCGGTCCAAATATTGTCAATAACACGTTGTCACAGCGAACGCACGTTCCTGAAATTACGATCGAGTCTCCTACAATCATGGTATTTTTACTTGCCTGAATCGTAATTTTGGTAGTTGAAGTTGTTATTGGAGATAAGTTCGGTTGGGGCTGATTATTTAAATGAGGTGCCAATGCAGCAAAAAAATGAGATGTACCTGATGGTACCGAAATGCCTGCTGACCAGCTCTGATATCCCGGGTACCGGAATTCAAGCGTGTGATTTCCTTGTTCCACATTGGTAATGGTGCCTGGTGTACTACCCTGATATTGATTGTCCAGGTATACTTCAGCACCGGAAGGCGATGAGGAAAGTTGAATGGTACCTTTCCCGGAATCCTGACTTGAAATACACCCGGATATGAACGTACAAAAGAGTAAGATAAAAATAACCGTTTTTAGGATCATGTTTTTTTTCATATCTCTCACGATAACCGTTATTGTGCGGCATTATATAGGTTTGCAAAACCGCGGGGGTACAGAGAATCAACGTGTCCCGGCAAGATGGAGGATCTCCTGCGCAAGCGCGATACTTTTTTCTTCACTTGTCATGAGTGTATCAAACCTGACCGATCCACTGACATCCACCGGATCGCGGATGTCCTGTACGAAGATATCGGGGATCCCATCATAGCAGTGTAACGTCCCAACCGAGCTGGGTTCAAATCCTGCCGCCTGCATAAGAGCAGCAGCAGGACCGCTTATAGGGGCATTACCTATAAACGGACTTACTGCAATCACTAATTTGTCCCTGATGGCAGATTTTATTCCCTCACATGCAAGAATCGGGGAAATACTGGTGATCGGATTGGACGGCCCGATCACAATGGTATCACTTGCTTCAATCACTGCAAGAACTTCCTCGGTTGCTAAAGGAGGTTCATTAAAACTTCTCACCACATGCGTTATCCCGATCTTTCCTTTTCCCCGGACCCAGTACTCCTGGAAGTGGATCAGGCCAAGATCTGTTTTTACCTGGGTTGTCACTTCGGTGTCTGTCATCGGGAAAATGTTTTCACGAATGCCAAACCGGTCGCAGAGAATTTTTGTGATGTTGGTCAGGCGCATCCCTGCTCGCATCATCTGGCCGCGGGCGATATGTACTGCACGATCCTGATCGCCGATTGTAATGAACTCATCAATGCCAAGCCGGGTAATCTCGTCATGGGTGGTGAACGAATCGTTCCTGATTCCCCACCATGTGTCGGTATTGAGGATACCGGCAAACAAGTACATAACCGTGTCAAGATCCGGTGAGAGGTAATTTCCCGATATCCAGAGATCCTCTGCAGTGTTAACAATGACAGAGATTTCATGACGATCCATCACTTTCTGCATGCCCCGCAGGAGCTTCGGGGTTCCTGTCCCACCTGAAAGGAACGTGATCATTACTCAATACTTTTATGCAATGTATATGAAGATTCTTTTAGTGAATTCGTGAAGATCATAAAAGACCCGGTCCATGGCTATGTCGAGGTGGAGGATTTTGCGCTTGCCCTGCTCGATTCCCCGACGCTCCAGCGACTCCGCTACATTAAACAACTCGGTTTTTCGTATCTTGTATATCCCGGTGCCAACCATACGCGGTTTGAACACTCGCTTGGTACCATGTTTCTGGCGGACGTGGCCTCACGCCGGTTCGGGCTTTCTGATGATGAGCGCACGCTGGTAGTCGCTGCAGCCCTCCTCCATGATATCGGGCACGGACCATTCTCCCACGCGAGTGAACCGCTCATGAAGGAATTCCTGCATTGTTCACATGATGATATCGATGTGATTGTAGAGGAAAAGGAAGGCGATCTGCTCCGTGCATCGGGAATTGATCCGGATGAACTCTGCGCTGTTGTGAGAGGAAAACATCCCCTGTCAGGAATAATTCATGGTGACCTTGATGTAGACAGGATGGATTACCTTCTCCGGGATGCCTATTACACCGGTGCACCCTATGGTTCTGTCGATGCACAGCGCCTCATCCGGCACCTGATCCGGACCGATGCGGGTACCGTGCTCGATGAGAATGGGGTGAACGCAGCAGAATCACTCCTGATCGCCCGCACGCTGATGCGACCAACGGTATACTTCCATCATGTCAGCAGGATCGGAGAGAGTATGTTCCAGCTTGCCATACTGGCACATCTTGAAGGTGCAAAAAAAGAGGCGTGTCAACACCTCCTCCGGATGGATGATGCAACATGCATGCATACGTTGCGTACTTCAGAAAAACCTGTTGCCCGGGATCTCTCCTTACGGCTGTATGAGCGTCGTCTCTATAAACGGGCAATCTACGCGGGCAGCGATCAGGTCAGTACACCAATGTTTGAGCAGGGAGTAACAATTGAAAAATGCCGGGAATTCGCAGCAAAGATCGCGTCGGATGCCGGGCTCCAGTCGCACGAGGTTCTGGTGGATATACCCTCGATTCCGAGCGAGATGTCGCTTGGAGTACGGGTGAAAAACCGGCATACGGTTGTTGGTTTTAAAGAGATCTCCCCGCGCATCCGGACCCTCAATGCAACGCGGCGCGAACAGTGGCGCCTCGGTGTGTATACCCTCCCTCAACACAGGGATTTGGTTGCCGAAGTGGGTTTTGAGGTTCTGCATATTAAAAAACCGACACGGCAGGATACGCTGTTCTGATTCGGATCAGGGGGCATACGATGTGACTGCACCCGGGAATATTTTTGTAATTATCCAAAAAGTGCTGGAATTTTTTAAAGCATTCATCAGAGACTGATGGGAATAACGTGCCGGATTCCTGAGCAACATAAATAAACTATAATATATTCATCTCCCCAAACACTCACCATAATGAAAAACCGCATGGCCATCTTTCTTGCGCTACTCATCGCAGGAGTATTGATTGCCGGATGCACCCAGGTCCCGGCACCTGCCGTCACGCCAGTACCGACTCCACTGGCAACGCAAATCCCCACTCCAGCCGCAACGATTCCGGTACCCCAACTATCGTTTTCCTTGGGCGATCATTACCTGCAGGAATCGTACTCCTTCCAGAGTGAGAAGGATATAATTGTGGAACAGGTACGGGTGGACAACCCCTCGTGGGGTGTCGGATTTGATGTGCTCCCCCTCAATGAAGACCTGCAATATTGCTGGTTTGAGATGAAAGTTACCAACATAGATACCCAACAATTCGATATCTTTGGATTCGGACGGGACAAAGGTTTCGAAAAACACCAGCTGTATCCGATGTACACCACCGGGCCGTACAAAATCGAGATGAAGGGCAATCGCGTCAAGGTGGATGTCACCGTTGCAAAGAGGAACCCATAAATTCTGAGGTGAATGTGATGATAGAAGACTGGATTGTAGTAACATGCGGTGTGGTGGCAATTGTTGTTGTCATGGCCGTCACGTTGTTGAAACTTCGCAGTGCCGAGCGCAGGATGCACGAAAGCACCCACAAACTCAAGGTCTATAATGATCTGCTGAATGCGATTACCGAGCTGAACCTTGCCAGTGGCGATCCTTACAAGATGGATATCGCAAAAAAGAACCTCGCCATGACGCTCAACCGCTTAAATCTCCTTGGCAGCTCCGGGGTGCTCAAGAGCACAAATGATCTGTTAGATTTTTTAAATGAACACAAGGACAGGGATTACGACACACTCCGGTTGCACAATATTCTCAATACTCTCGTAATCGAAGCGCGCCGGGATCTCAACCCAACGCATGCACGCCGCGTTGAGGAAGCGCATGTGCGGTACCGCTTCTTTGCGCCACCAAAAACAAAATGAATTTTTATTTTTCCCGGTTTTTCCTGCATAAACTCTTTTTATCCTGACTCCGACATTGGTATCACAGGAGAGCGCGAGGTTGAGATGGTAAAAGAGTTTGTAATCGGCGTCACTGGTGCAAGCGGCGCCTGCTATGCCCACCGCCTGCTTGAAGTACTCTGCAGGGATGCGAAAGTGCATATCATCGTTTCGGGTGTTGCGCAGCAGATCGCAGCTCATGAAGGGGTTTCTTTTGAAGGGTTCAAAGCGACCTATCATCCTGTCGACCAGATGGCAGCCTCTATCGCAAGCGGATCCCACCGGTTTGACGGGATGGTAGTTATTCCCTGCAGCGCAAAGACGCTTGCGGCAATTGCGACCGGGTATGCAGACAACCTGATCACCCGGACTGCAGACGTCTGCTTAAAGGAGCACCGGAAATGCATTCTTGTCACCCGGGAGACTCCGCTTTCAAAGATCCACTTGAAGAACATGCTCGCAGCAGAGGATGCCGGGGCAACGATTATGCCAGCCAGCCCCGGGTTTTATCACAATCCAAAAACGATAGATGATTTAATAGACATGGTCGTCGCCCGCGTGCTTGACCATCTCGGGGTGGAACATACTCTTATAAAGCGCTGGAGCGGTTACGATGCGTGAATTCATAAAAATAATGCGGGAGCACGGGCTCGTTGTTGATGTTGATGAGCCGGTTTCGGCTGACATGCAGGTGCCAAAGATGGCGGCCTCCACGGACAAACTCCTGTTTTTCCATAAGATCGAAGGAGCCCGGGCGGTGATGAACCTCACCGCGAGCCGGCGTGCTCTGTCGCTTGCTCTCGGTATTGACGAGAACAGGATGGTAAAAACACTTGCTGATGCGAAATTTGACGGGAACGTAAAAACTGCAGGGACACTCACGATGAAAAAACCTGATCTTTCCTCAATTCCCATCATGCATCATTTCCCTAAGGATGCCGGGAAGTATCTTACCTCAGGGATTGTCTTTTCCCGGTTTGAAGGAGTGGAGAATGCATCGATCCACCGGATGCAGGTGCTGGACAACCACCGGGTGGCCGCCCGGCTTGTTGAAGGGCGGCACACCCACGTCATGCTGGGAAAAGCGCTGGCTAAGGGGGAGAAACTCCCCATAGCAGTAACTATCGGTACCCATCCGGCAGTCACGTTTGCATGCTGTACCCGCGTTCCCCCCGGCATGGAGCTGAGCTATGCGGCGGAACTCCTTGGCGGTGAAATTACCGTCCGGCAATGCGGTAATGGGGTGCTTGTCCCGGATGCCGAGATCGTCTTAGAAGGATATATCGGTGGGGAAGTAACTGAGGAGGGGCCCTTTGTAGATATCACCGGAACCTATGATCCCGTGCGACGGCAACCGCTGATTGAATTCACCGGTATGCACCTTAAACCGGACTTCATTTATCATGGTATCCTGCCTGGGGGCGATGAGCACAAGATGTTAATGGGTGCTCCCTATGAGCCAAAAATTTACCGTGCAGTTGCCGGAGTGACTGAAGTGAAGAACGTCGTGCTGACCAAAGGTGGGTGTGGCTACCTCCACGCGGTAATCCAGATTAAAAAGAGTACGCAGGGTGATGCAAAGAACGCGATTATGGCAGCATTTGCTGCTCACACCTCCCTGAAACATGTTATTGTTGTTGACGAGGATATCGATCCCTGTGATCCACAGGACGTGGAGTATGCGATTGCGACCCGGGTGAGCGGCGACCGGGATGTCATGGTTATCACCGGCGTGCGGGGGTCATCGCTCGATCCCTGCCAGCTCGAGGATGGGACCAATGTCAAAGTCGGCGTCGATGCAACGATGGTGCTTGGGCGCGAGGATGACTTTTCACGTGCAACCTGGTGACCTGATGCATCTTGATCCTGACGATGAGAAGATCCTTGACGGTGAGCAGGGCGAGACCCGGCAGAAGATGCTGGAACTTCTCGTCGCTCTTGGCAAGGTTTTTGGTGCTGAACGGCTTGTCAGGATCCGGAGTGCACAGGTAAGCGGGGCTTCGTACAAGACAATTGGGGAATATGGGCTTGCATGGCTGTCGAGTCTTGATGCCCGTGCCGTCGTTCCGTCGGTGTTAAACCCGATAGGCATGCCACGCGAGCGCTGGCAGGAGATGGATGTCGAACCAGCATTTGCAGAAAGACAGCAGGCAGTTATCACGGCCTATGAGCGGCTCGGTGTGAACCTTGAATGTACCTGCACTCCCTATTACCTGCGTGAAACGTCTTTTGGCGATCATCTTGCATGGTCGGAATCGTCCGCTGTCAGTTACGCCAATTCGGTCATCGGGGCACGGACAAACCGGGAGGGGGGACCTGGTGCGCTTGCTGCCGCCCTTATTGGAAAAACGCCCTGTTATGGGCTGCACCTTGAAAAAAACCGTAATCCCCAGGTGATCATTGAAGTAAAACCCGATGAAAAGAACTGGAGCATCGCCCGTTACGGCGCGCTTGGCTATCATGCCGGGAAAATGGTGGGCAATAAAATCCCTTACTTCCGTAACATCACTCCCAATCCCGACCAGCTGAAAGCACTCGGTGCAGCAATGGCGGCAACCGGGGCGGTGGCACTCTATCATGTCGAAGATGTAACCCCGGAGGCAAAAAAGAACCGGTTCAATCTTTCCGCTCTTGAGGTTATCGGGATAGAACCCGCCGAGATCGACATGCTCTTTACCGGGATCCCGGTTGACGCAGTTGCTGTGGGCTGTCCGCACTGCTCGCCTGCTGAACTTGTTGATATTGCGCGGCTCCTGAAAGGAAAAAGTGTTACAAAACCATTCTACATCTTTGCCGCACAAGGCGTCATCGGCAACAACCAAAAGACCGTTAATGCCATTGAGAAAAGCGGAGCCCGGGTCTTTGCCGACACCTGCATGGTGGTCTCACCGGTGATGGAACGATACTCAGCGATCATGGTTAACAGCGGTAAGGCGCTTGCCTATGTGCCGGATATGTGCGGGGCGGTGGCGCGAATAGGGACGATCGAAGATTGTGTGACAGTAGCGACATCGTGATATCAACTATCCTGCTCCCTAATATTTTTTGGGAACACGACGCAGGTAAGGCAAGACAAGATAAAAAAAATGGTGTTGTGATCACTTGAGAGTGACCAGTATCTTTTTAATCTCCGCGACTGCGGACGGCTCAGGATTCCTTCCCGGGCCAACCTTCTCACCGTATGAAAGGATTTTCCTGACCTCATTTGCTGTCATACTGGTGAAGGGCAGATTATCCCAGATCTTCTGATCAATCACATTCCAGGTGCATTGCAACAGATGACCCAAAAGATCGATATCTTCGATGGTAAATGAGCTCCAGTCAGTGCCAACGCCGTGTTTAATTTTTTTTATTGTCTCTTCCACTCTTTTTTCCCGGTGTACATGGTACAACCGCCGTCCTACTTCTTTCTGCGATACATCCGGCATTTTTTAAAACTCCCGTTTCCCGCACACAAATGCGTGATCAGTTTTCTCATTACCCTTACACCTGATAACCTTTATGGCTCGCCCTTTGGATATGACAATCGATAGCATAAGAACATGAAATCTTCTGATGAAAAGAATGGTGAGCTCTGATGGTGTGCTTCTTTGGCATTCTCTTTATTCCTCGGCATCCTGGTTTGGCATAAACGGCAGATATTTTTGTTTTGTCATACGGGCGAATCAAAGCCACAGGAGTGAAGTCTGGAGAACAAGAAGGCATCAGGTGCCAGGTGCATGACAGCTTTGAAGGCACAGCTATGGTTTTTTGGGAGTGTCATCTCACTCCTTAAAAACAAGAACCGCTTCCCTTAAATTGTTTAAAGAATAGTAAAAAAGGAGCAATGATATTATTGCTGTAAGAGTCAAGGATCCTGTTTTTCCCCTCATCAGATAGATCCCTTGAGGATCCCGCAGATCTTATTGATCCCCGTCTCCTCCCGCAATTTCTTGCTTTTCACATCGTTTCCGATACTGATAATCTCCTCCAGATCCTTTCTTGTCAGGCGGGTAAAGGAACTTTGTTCCCAGATTTGTCTCCCCACGGAAACCCACGTCTCACCAAGGATGTAGTTCAGCGTTTTTATATCCTGCGGTGAAAAAGCAGACCACTTGGATCCCGGGTTGTGGCGGATCTTCTCTATTGCCATCTCGACAGCCCGCTCCTTGTGCAGCTGAAAAATTCTTCTCCCCCGCTCGTCAGTTGTCACATCAGGCATATATCCATCCTCATTTTAATCTTTTGACTCTGATTAAATAGTGTTTCTTAAATAATATGCCAGAATAAACTTTCGGTTCCGCTATATTTCGGGTCTTGGGCTGGCAGAGCAGGACAATACCGGCAAGCGGGTATAGTGCCGCAATCAGGGAAGAAGTTGAGTCCTGCTGTCATTCCCATGGAAACCCAAAAAAGGAAGGTTATGATGTTCGGAACTGTTTTTTCCGAAAAAAAGACCGCGCGCGGTCTAAATTCCGCTGTTTGGCCGGAGTCCGAATGACCATCAGAGGTCGGTTGGTGTGGATGGCGACACCGAGCGTGGTACTCCCGACGAAAAGCCCGGTCAGTAAACTTTTCCCGTGCGAGTTCATAAGAATCAGTGAGATATCCTCTCTGTCTGCAAGGCTGATGATCTCGTCAGCTGGTCGACCCATGCGGATATGAATCTTTACGGGAAGCCCGGTACTAGCAGGATCGGTTTTGATTTCCTCAAGTTTCTTTGTTGCTTCCTGAACATTTGAGTCGATCTCTTCATGTGTTTCCCCCTTCGTCACGACATGAAGTAAATGTACCTCACCTAATCCTTCAATATCATTTATTGATGACAGCGCTTTTTGGGCAGGTTCTAAAAAAAATCTGTGTGGAATAGTACCCGGGAGAATATCCCGGGACAGAACCTGCTGAATACTGCTCCCTCAGCTCCCCGGCAACGAGGTGCCGGAAAATCAAAAGGTGCGTCTTTTCATGGCGTAATATATCAGCCGAAACGCTCCCGAGCAGGAGGCCTTTGAGACGTCCTCTCCCGCGGGAACCGATGATGATGGATGAAACGTTCTCGCACTCGGTCTTCCTGAGAATTGCTGTCGAGATATTGCCACTGGTGATGACATCAACGGTCACCTTGACGACAAATCCCAGATATTCAGGGAAATTTTTCTCCTCCTCCCGCTGAATTCTAACATTCTCGAAATGTGCTGGGTGGCATCGAAAACATGCTGGAGGACAATCTCCTGTATCCCGGGGATCCTGGTCAGGCATAAAATGGTTTTTTTGCGTGTTTAGAAAAATCTGTGGGAACTAATACTTTTCCAAACGTCTTCGTCACCCCGTCTTGTTCTACTCTCTTTCTTGTCATGATTTAAATTATCCATATCCGGCAGATTGGAATATACCGTTATTACTGATGCAGGAAATCAACGCTGCATTGCCAGACTGATCCCTATTCTCCTTGTCGGAAATATGGGGGGACTCAATGATTTTTTAATAGCAGGGCACATACTACCAAGTAGTCGGATCTTCCAATAGAAATGGGCAAAAACGTTATTGAGCTGATTAAAAATGTTTTATGCCATCCTGATATACCATAATAATTAAGGGGTTTTTATGGCAGAAGAGATTAGAGACCTGATCGAAAAAATAAATCAGGAAGGAATCAAGGCCGCGGAGGAAAAGGCTCAAAATATAGAGGCGGCAGCAAAACAAAGAGCCGATGACATCCTTGCTCAGGCTGGGCTTGAGGCAGAGGAAATGATTGCTGCCGCGAAAGACAGGATTCGCCGTGAAGATGAAAAAGGAAAAACCCTGCTTGCCCAGGCGGGACGGGATCTGCTTCTCTCCTTAAGAAAAGAAATTAATGCCATGCTTGGGCGCATTGTGGTTTCAGACATCCAGCAGGCCTTGACCCCGGAGGCACTATTCAAACTCTTATCGGAAGTGGTCAGGAACTTTAGCACGGGGGAAAATAGTGACATTACGGTTTTACTTAATAAAGAGGACCTGGAAACCCTGGAAAAAAATTTTTTGTACAAACTCAGGGAAGAGACGAAGAAAAAGATCATTTTAAAGCCTGCGGAAGAAATTTCAGGAGGTTTTACCATAAGTTTTGACAGCGGAAAATCCTGCTATGATTTTACCGACAAGGCCCTGGCAGAATATATCGGTACATATCTTAAGCCGAAATTAAACCAGATTCTACAAGAAGCAATTAAGGAATGAAATAAGATGGCAGATTTTTATCCCTATTTGATTGCAAGCCTGCCTATGCTGCATTTCGGAATGAAGCCGCCATTTTCTTTTGAACGGTTTCTTGAAGTCTGTTGCCCGCTTATTCCGGAAAAAGATTTTCAACTATTCCGAACGTTGCCGCAACCTGAACAATATTTTGAAAAAGGCAAAAGACACCCGATTATTCAGAAATGGATCGAATTCGATGTTGCCTTAAGAAATGAGCTGGTCAGGATACGTGCCACAAAAAAACATATTGAACCTGCGACATATCTGCGACCTGACGGTTACAGCGGTTCTCCCCTCGTCCCTGCAATTATGGCAGCGAACATACATACTACTGTTCTTGACGTGGAGAAGACACTGGATGAAACACGCTGGAAGGTATTAGAAGAGTTGGCAACGGGTCATTATTTTGATCTGACTGTTCTGATAACCTATGCCTATAAATTATTGATACTCCAGCGTTGGGAGAACATTCGCAGTGCAGATGGAACGATCCTGCTTGAACAAGTGTTACAGCATTAACGGGGTATACATGACAGCGCCCAGAAAAGGCCGTATTACTAAAATCAGCGGCAACATGGTAACGGTCAGTTTCGATTCTACGGTGATGCAGAATGAGGTTGCCTATATCCTGCACCAGGCAGAACGTCTTAAGTCAGAAATCATCCGTGTTCGCGGCAACCTTGCGGAGATGCAGGTCTATGAGGAAACCAGCGGTTTAAAAATCGGCGAAGAGGTTGAGTTTACCGGAGAGCTTCTTTCGGTTGAGTTAGGGCCGGGGATGCTCGGTCAGATATTCGACGGCCTTCAAAATCCTTTGCCAGAGATTGCCAATCAATGCGGCTTTTTCTTAAAACGCGGTGTTTATATCAAGGCGCTTTCTGATACGCAGGTCTGGGATTTTACTCCTCTGGTAAAACCCGGTGACAGAGTACGTGCCGGAGATAAAATCGGATTTGTGGTGGAAAAAATATTTAAACATTACTGTATGGTTCCCTTCTCTTTACGGGGAAATTTTGAAGTTGTGTCGATTGAAAATGCCGGCAAGTTCACGATACGCGAAGCGGTTGCTCAGATAAAAGACCTGAACAAAAAGATCTATCCTGTGTATTTAAGCCAGAATTGGCCGGTGAAAATCCCTATTCAGGCATACGCCGAGAAA
>Ga0307378_10004130_pt1 | contig 20910 bp, 19 predicted proteins | sample UN1MG_FD_202238 | JGI IMG/M metagenome (GOLD analysis project Ga0307378, IMG submission 202238) | Soil microbial communities from Risofladan, Vaasa, Finland - UN-1 | ecosystem: Environmental > Terrestrial > Soil > Coastal area > Acid sulfate soil | place: Finland: Risofladan, Vaasa | collected... | reverse complement strand
GATCTTCCTACAGAAATAATTTATCCAACAAGAGAATATACTCCACCACCTCCACCACCAACTAAACTAGAGCAAATGCAAGACTGGATGAAAAATATTGATTTAGGAGATTGGTCAATTAACACTAAAGCTAGTGATGGATCAGCTAGAAATTTATTTAACCCAAATTTATACAATCATTACAGAAATCAAAGAAAAGCTTTTTCAAAAGACAATCCATTAGATTTTATTAATCCAGCTGTAATTGGAGCATATCCTTCAGATAAGGACGATAGAAGAGGAAGATTTCTAGGTTTGTTTAATGAAGGAGGTTCATTACCAGAAGCTCAATGGGGAGCACTTGGTAGAGCAGCTAAACCAGTAATTAAGAAAGGGATTAGTTATCTCAAATCTTTTTTTGATGATGCTGCAGAGGTAACAGATGATGTAGTTGAAAAAGTAGTAAAGAAAAACCCAATTACTGAATCAGTAGCAAATACCCCAAAGACATTAGACAGACCACCAGCTGAAGATTATATATTCTATAGAAATACAGATGATGGAAGTAGCATAATGAAACCACTTGACTTTATAAACACTAGGATGTATAACACTTGGGAGGCACCACAAAATTTAAGTTTCTTTTCTCCTAACAATAGAGCTTTTGATGGTTATGGTGCTAATAAATTTGGTGCTAAAATTAATCCTAAGAAACCATTCTACGAATATTCTGCTAAAACATATTCTGTAGAAGATGTACAAAAATTAATAGATCAGGGATATGATGCTATTGTAACTAATTATGATATGCCGGATATAAGAGATGCATATCAAGTTATTCCTTTAGATAAAAGCATTATAACTGATTTAGAAAAGTTAAGAAAATATGGTGGTTCACTACCAAAAGCTCAAGAGGGTGAAGAAACTAAAGGTCAACTTATGTTTGATCAAGATTTTTACAATAATACAAATAATACTCAGCAGTCTGATAGAACAGGAAACAATTCTAGTTATGAGTTAGAAAATAAAAAAAGAGAGGAGAAAGCTACTTTTGAACTAACCTTAGATAAGGATTTAAATTCAAAGATGTCTGATGAGGACTTTAGAGTTAAGTATGGAACTAACAGACATACTTTGCGTATGAACTATGATACACAGTATAGAGAAAAAGTAGAGAAGGATGCAATAGAAACATCTAAATCTAACGGAACAATAAAATCTCAGAGACAAAGTAACTTAGATAATATGGGTAATAATCCTAATTCACAATGGATAGTAGGAGCATCTAATCAACAATATGGTACTCCAGAACAAAAAGCAAATACTGCTGCTTTCCATAATAATGTAATTGGAGCTGTTGTTCCTATTCCCGGATTAGAAGCACTTAAATTAACAAATGCACTTAAACTTCCTGGACTTATAGATGATGCTGTTTTACCTGCTATTTCTAAAGTATTTAAAGGACAGGGTACATTAAAAAAATTAGATGATGTAGGTAATATTAATTTGTCTACTCCAATAAATAAATCAGATAACATTATAACAGAAACCATCAATACTAAAGACTTAATAATTAATAAAGCAGCTGATCCACATAAGTATCTTAGAGACGGCTTTAGACCTTTAAAAGAATATACGGATCCTAACTCACCTCATTATAATGCTAAAATACTAAAAATAATAGAGGATAAACAAAAGTATCTATTAAGTCCAGAATACCAAAGATTACATATGGAAAGTACAGGTCAAAGCCCTAAAATGACTAATGCTATTACATCAATGTACCTTAATGAATTAAATGAGTCATTATTAAAAATAACCTCCCAAGGTAAATTAGATGATGCATTGGGTGTTTACTATAAGAATACTCGTGCACCACATAATCAAAGTGCATCTGCACCAGCATGGAAAAATGATGGCGTTGGACACATAGGTGTAGTAAATAATAGTACAGATGTAAATGCTAATATGTATGATATTTTTAAACATGAAGCTGGTCATCTTACAAGCCCTACACAAAAAGACGATATGTTCAGTGAAATATATGCGTCTATGAATCCTCATCCTCCAGGTACTCCTGAATATACTGAATTTATGGACTTTAATGTGGGTGCTAAATGGAGAAATTACCCTAGAATGAATGTTAAGTATAAGCAAGGTGAAAGTCTTTGGGAAAGATTAACAAGTGGAAATTTTTTTGAAAACACTAGAAAGCTTGATCAGACAAAAATCCATAATCAGAGCATAACTGACTATTTAAATGGGTTTGCAGAACAACAAACAAGAAATTTAGGGCTTAAAGAACTTCTTATAAAGAATGGGTGGGATCCAAATTCACCTTTAACAAAAGATATTATAAATAAAAGTTTTACTTTTAATAAAGGAAAAATAGATTTTAGTAACATTAGGACGGATATTAAAGAGATTTTACAAAATTTAAATACCGGAGCTCAATCTATTAAACCAGGTAGTCAAAAATGGTATGATGAAATTATAAGCAAAATACCAGAGACGTATCAAAAAGGTGGAGATTTATTAAAAGCTCAAAATGGTGAAGAAACTAATGGTGTAAAATATGGAACTTCAGAGTATGCAGATGCTTATTATAATTTAGGTGATGGTAAGGGAGGTAATTTATTATATCCATCAGGAAATCCTAATATTGCTGGAATAAAGATGTTACCTGAAGTTCAAATAACAGGAGAAAAAGTTAGTGATTGGGATAAATTTGAAAAGAGTAAATTTGGAAAATTTGTAGATGCTAAAGGGCTTAGAAAAGGTACCCAATGGTTTCTTGATGGGACAGTGCTGCCTAAGTTTGGATATGATCAAGGTCAATATACAGATTTTGGTTTAGATGCAGCAGCAATAGTTAATCCTATTCCAGATTTTATACATGCTGGAACTAAACTTGATGAAGGAAAATATGAGGATGCAGCTATGTATGCGGGGTTTGGACTATTACCTTTTGCTGCTGGTCCGTTGGTAAACGCTTTTAAAAAGAATGTTATACAACCTGTTAAGAATCTACTTAAAGGACCAGAACCAATTAATATTTCTGATGCTAATTGGGCTAATGTAAATACAGAGATTTTAACTAATACAAAACTTCTAGAAGAATATGATTACATTGAAAAAATTACCAAAGCAAGAGGAACTTGGATGAAAAATGCTGATGGAACTCCTTTTACACTGTCTGATGGAACTTTAGGTACACCAGAACAGTTTATTCAACTAAAAAGTCAAAACTTTAATATATCATTTCCTGCAGGATATCAATCAGTATATAGAGGTGTAGATAATGCAGGACCTAACCCTTTAAGATCTGTAAATAAAAGCACATTTTATGCAAATAAGGTAGATCATAGGGATCAGTATACAGGAATATTTACTGGAGATAAAACAGTTGGTAATTATTATGGTGATAATGTATATAATTTAGCAATGAGGAATAGTCCAAATTCTTTATATCTAGAAGGATTAGGTGTTAATTGGAATAATCTTTCTAATATAGGTATTAGTAAAAAAATGCTTAAAAAAAATATAGATAACTTAAAAAAACAAATTAAAGATGGTGAAGTATTTGACAATAATAGTGCTTCATCAAGACCTGCTAGATTAAAAAGTTATGAAAATTTTTATAATAATTATGATGAAATAGTTTCTAACCCAATTTATAAAAAGTTAGTTTTAGATAAAGAAAAAAGGTTCTTTCTACAAAGTGATCCTTATAGTACTGATAATCTAGCACAATTTTTACAAAAAGAAGGTTTGGATAATATACAGCTGAATTTTATTGATGATGGTATGATGGGTAAAACTAATATCTCTAATCAAGTTCCAGGAAATTATTTAAAAAATCTACAAGGTAATAATGGAATGTTTGATATGACTAATCCTCTTCCAACAAAAAAATATGGTGGTCAGAATAATTTTGGATTAGATCTTAAAACAAAAGAATATGTTAATATGAAAACAGGTAAAGAAATAAAATCTGATGATATATATTCTACTGATAAATATTCAAAAAGTGCAAAAAAATATAAAAGAACATTAGTAAATTAAAAAAATAATTAATAAAACACTTGGAAGTTATATAAAAAAGTGTATAACTTTGCAACTAAAAAGACTAAACTATGTTTGAATTAAATCCACTAGATGAAGACAGTGAATTATCATATACTGAGAGACTAGAAACGGAGTACTTTCTTTTAGATAAAGCATTTAGAAACTCTTTTGAAATAATAATAGGAGCAACTACTTTAAAGTTTTGTCTAAAAGAAACAGAACAAGTCATATTAGCACATGATCCTGAATCACCATTAGATACAGATAAAAATTGGGAAAGTCTACAGAATATGTTAGATTATTTTATTGAGGAAGAAGAATATGAAAAGTGTGCAAAAATTAGAGATATTATGAGTTTATTTAATAAACATAATAATATAAAAAATAAATAATCCATTTAAACATATGTTGAATAATAGATAACTTACTAGAGTTATTAACTATTTTTTATTAATTTTTTTTAAATTTTTAGTATTTATTTAAATTTATAAAGTTTTTTTTGTATCTTTGTATTATATTATTAACTTAAAAACTAAAAAAATGGTAAACCAAAATGTGGAGAATCAGACTCCTGAAACTGAAGAATTAAATGAAAAAGAAATGGAAGCTAAAAAAGCTGAAATTACTAATTGGTACAAAGACAATATTAAGCATTTAAAAGTTCAAAAAGAATATGAAGAGCTTTTAAGAGATATTGAAAAATTACGTGCTGAAAGATTACAAGCACAACAGTTTATTACTCAATCATTGGCTAATCAACAAGCTGAACAACAAGCTAAACAAAACCAAGCTAAACAAGATTGGAATCCTAACATGAATACTGCTCCACCTGCTCCAGCTCCAGCAAGACAATTAAAAAAAGCTGAATCTAATGCATAATAAATATAGCTTAGAAAAAATAAAAAGAGCTATGAATTTAAAAAGTTATACGTTTTTTGAAAAAGGAATTTATAATTTAAATATTATTGGTATTAGAAACTCTAGCACTGCAAATAAAGTAACTAATAGTTTTGATGATACAATTACTATTTCGTATAAAGATGAAAAAGATGAATGGCAATATCATGAGTTTGATTGTACTACAGATCCTGGAACGCATTGGGTAGAAAATATAATGAATTACAAAGGTGTTGCTATATTAAAACCTGGTCAGTATAAAAAATCTCATAAAATTGGTAAACATCAAGGTAAATACGAAGCTTTATGTCAACAAAATCTAGTAACTGTATATAGAGATAAAAACAGAGATGATGTATATAATCTTAATACAGAAAAAACTGATACTGGTTTATTTGGTATTAATATTCATAGAGCTACAGAAAAAGCTGGTAATAAATCTACAAAAATAGATAAATGGTCAGCTGGATGTCAAGTAATTGCTAGTAATAATGATTGGACAAAGTTTATAAAAATATGTAAAAAAGCAAAAAATACATGGAGTAATAACTTTACATATACACTACTGGAAAGTAAAGACATACCTTTATCATGGCTATCGTAAATACAGTAGAAAAAAGAATTAAGATGCAGAAAGATGGTGTGATTAAATATCAGATCATTACTTTCTGCTTTCTTAATAATTTAGATTTAAGTAAATCAGATATAGATTGTCTTCTTGAACTAGCTAAAAAAGGATCTATTAATGTTACTAATTTTTGTAATATTATATCAAGTTTAAACATATTTAAAAGTGCACAATCTTGTAGAAATGCTATACAAAAAGCTAAAAAGAAAAATTTAATTATTATGGATAATAAAAATATAATGTTAAATCCAGATATGAAAATACAAGTTGATGGTCAAATATTATTGGACTTTAAAATACTAGATATAAGTAATGAGATTAGAGAATAAAAATGATCACTTAAATCCAAAATCTTATAAGGATTTTTTTAGTAAAATTGCTAAAGACTGTGAAGTTCATGAAGATTTAGTTGATGAGCTAATAAGATTCTTTTATAATGAGATAAGAAAAAGTTTAGAAGAATTAGAACATACTCGTATAATGTTACCTAATCTTGGAACTTTTATATTAAGAAAAAGTAGATTAGATAGAGCAATTAAAAGACATAAGGATATGCTTGGTAATATAAAAAAAACAACTTATATAGGATATGGTAATCATTTACCAGTAAAAGATAAGTTAGAAAAAATGGAAAAAGCAAAAATAAAAGCTGAAAAAGAAATAACTAACAAAAAAAAATGGAAAGATGAGACTAGATAAATTATTTAATGGTATTAAAAATATTGATCATATTATTGAAGGTATTAAAAATAAAACTTTTAAAAAACAATGGATTGAAGATATTGCTAATGATAGATGGATGATATGTAAAGGATGTGAACATTTAGATACAATAGGTGGTAAATGTGCTGCACCGGGAACTCAACCTTGTTGTGCTGATTGTGGTTGTAGTTTAGGTTTTAAAACACGTGCTTTATCTGCATCATGTCCAAAAGGTAAATGGCAAGCACATGTTAATGCAAATGAAGAAGCTGCTATAATAAGAGAATTAAATAATAATAAATAATTATTATGGAAGTAATATTTAAAGAAGATGGACATATATATGAAAGTTTAAATGATAATTTAGAAATAGATGGAATAAAATGGACAAGTGTAACATCTTTTATTTCTAAATTTAAACCTAAATTTAATTCAGAAGAAATAGCTAAAAAATCTTCTAATAATAAATATTCAAAATGGTATAAACTTAAACCTAAAGAAATCCAAGATATATGGAAAAAAGAAAGTGAACGTGCTATTGAATTAGGAAATTGGTATCATAATGAAAGAGAACAAGGATTGCTTGATTTTAAAACAATAGAACGTGAAGGTATAGATGTACCCATTATAAGACCAATAGTAGATAATAATGGTATTAAAATAGCTCCAGATCAAAAATTAAAACCTGGAGTATATCCAGAACATTTTGCATATTTAAAATCAGCTGCAATATGTGGACAAGCTGATTTAGTTACAGTTGTTAACGGTAAGGTAAATATTACTGATTATAAAACTAATAAGGAAATAAAAGAAAAAGGTTTTACTAATTGGGAAGGTATAACAAGTAAAATGTATAATCCTTTATCACATTTAGACGATTGTCATTTAAGTCATTATAATATACAACTAAGTTTATACATGTATATAATATTAAAACATAATCCTAAATTAAAGCCAGGTAAACTTACTATACAACATGTCAAGTTTGAAACAGAAGGTGAAGATAATTATGGGTACCCAATTACAAAGTATATAAATGGAGAGCCTATGATAAAAGAAATAAAAATGTATGAGCTTAAATATTTAAAAGATGAAGTAAGTTCATTAATAATGTGGCTAAAAGAAAATTCATTATGTTAATAAAACTATTTGATATACAAAACAAAAAAGTTATTCCATCTGAACATTGTTACTCTATAAAAACATTAAAAAGTATAATGGATAATTATCCAGATACGTATATGTCAGTATATTTATATATTTTTTATATGACATGTCCTGATCCTGATATGAATCCGTTCTTTAATATGATAGAACATGAAAAAGAAGAAGTAATTATAGAAGAAATAGGTTTAGAAGAATCTACTGAAGATGAAAGTATAAAGAATGCTTTAAAATTATGTGAAGATTTATATCAAACATCAACATTCAGAGCATATAAAGGAATTAAAGCAATGTTAGATAGATTAGCAAGATATATGGAAACTACAACTATTGAACACGGAAGAGATGGAAATATTAATTCTCTTGTAAATGCTGCAGCAAAATTTGATCAAATAAGACAATCATTTAAAGGAGCTTATAATGATATGAAAGATGAACAAAAAAGTCAAGTACGTGGTGGACAAGGGTTAGCATATGACCAATTATAAAAATTAAAAATTAATAAAAATGACAGAAAGAGTAATTCCAATTGGACATAGAGTCCTAATTAAACAATTAAAACCATCAGAAACATATGGTGATTCGGGTATATATATTCCTGAAAATCAACAAACACAACAAAATAAAGCATATGTAGTATCTGTTGGAGAAGTTGTACAAGGAATACAAGAAGGAGATTGTATACAATATAGTGAATATGCTAAACCTGTTTCTATGAGACATGATGGTGAAACTCATTTACTTATAGATCAACATGATATATTAGCAATTATAGTAGGTGTATAAGGTTATACCTACATACAATAATGGCGCTTGGACTACAACTAAATTTGAATCAATAGAATCTTTTAGAGAATTTATTGATTCAATTTTTTTTGAACCTGGAAAGTATAATTTTGATGAAATATCATATAAATTTAATGAAGAAGCAATTAAATTTAACAAACAAGGATTCTATTGTGATAAACCTTTTAAATCAAAAGATTTTAATGCATATTGGGAAGATCAAAAAAATAAATGTAGAGAAGGAGTTATATATAAAAATAAAAGTAATACATGGTATTTAACTAGAGATTATTACATGTGGTTAAACTTCTTACCAATCTTTGATAAAGAAGAAAAAGCATACGGTTTTGCAAAAGTTAGAGACGCTCAATATCATATGGCTTTATATGAGATAATGGCTGAGATTAATTATAAGCATGTTGCAATACTTAAAAAAAGACAGATAGCGTCTTCTTATTTTCATATGGGTAAACTTATAAATATGTACTGGTTTGAAGAAGGAGCAGTATTAAAAATAGGTGCATCACTAAAAGATTATATTAATGATAAAGGCTCATGGAAATTTTTAAATGAATATCAAACTTTTTTAAATGAACATACAGCATGGTATAGACCATCTAACCCAGACAAAGTTCTCTTATGGGAACAAAAAATTGAGGTAAGGATAAATAATAGAAAAACACAAAAAGGTCTTAGGTCTAAAATACAAGGTTCTTCTTTTGAAAAAAATGCAACAGCAGGAGTAGGGGGACCATGTACTTATTTCTTTCATGAAGAAGCAGGTATTGCATCTAAAATGGATAAAACATATGAATATTTACGTCCAGCAATGTCTTCAGGTATGATGACAACAGGACAATTTATTGCTGCTGGTTCTGTGGGTGATTTGGATCATTGTAAACCACTTAAAAACTTTATACTTAATCCAGAAGCTAATGGTATACTAGGAGTTGAAACTAATTTAATAGATGATAAAGGAACTATTGGTATAGCTGGATTATTTATACCAGAACAATGGTCAATGCCTCCTTTTATAGATCTCTATGGTAATTCTTTAATTGAAGAAGCTCTTAAAGCTATTAAAAAAGAAAGAGAAGAATGGAAAAAAAATTTAGAAGCTGAATCATTTCAATTAAGAATATCACAAAAACCAATTGATATTTCTGAAGCATTTGCATATAGAAAAGAATCTATATTTCCTCAAAGTATTTTAAGTAAGCAAATTAAAAGAATTGAAGACAAAGAATATTCATATGAATATATAAAATTAGAAAGAAATCAAGATGGAATAAAAGCAAGTACTACAAAAAAATTACCTATAACTGAATTTCCAATAAATAAAAAAAGAGAAGATAAAACTGGAGTTTTAATTGTATGGGAAAGACCTATAAGTAATCCTGAGTTTGGAACTTATTATGCTTCTATTGACCCTGTTTCAGAAGGTAAGACTACAACATCAGATTCTTTGTGTTCTATATTTGTATATAAAAATGCTGTAGAAGTAACAAAAGAAACATCAGAAGGTTTAGAAGTATTTATTGAAGGAGATAAAATAGTTGCATCATGGTGTGGTAGATATGACGATATAAATAAAACGCATGAACAATTAGAATTGATTATTGAATGGTATAAAGCATGGACTATTGTAGAAAATAACATTTCTCATTTTATCAATCATATGATTGCAAGAAGAAAACAAAAATATCTTGTTCCAAAACAACAAATAGTTTTTTTAAAAGAATTAGGATCAAATAATAATGTATTCCAAGAATATGGATGGAAAAATACAGGATCATTATTTAAAAGTCATCTTATATCTTATGCAATTGAGTTTATCAGAGAAGGTATAGATGAGGAACTAGATCAAAATGGAGAAATTATGAATGTTAAATATGGTGTTGAAAGAATTCCTGATAAGATGTTACTTACAGAAATGTTACAATATTACCCTGGATTAAACGTAGATAGATTAGTTGCTTTTGCAGCGCTTGTTGCTTTTGTTAGAATACAACAAGCAAACAGAGGGTATTCAAAAAGAAAAGAAAGAGATAAGTCTCTTGAACCTTTGGATAATTCAAAGAAATTTAGTAAATTAAATATAGGACCATTTAGAAATATAGGTAAAAATAAATCAATGGTTAAATTTAATAAAAAATCAGCATATAAAAATTTAAGATAATGTATGATTGGGTAATGACAACAACTGTAGATTATACTGGAGAATTTAGTTCAGTAGAATATATTTTAATATCTGATGTATATCCATATTATGATGAAATTTTTTATAATCAAAAAGAAAATTAAAATATGAGAGTACTTAATGCAATGCAAATTAAAAAAGGAGCAAAAGCTAAGGGTTCTTCTGTACATGCATCTTTAACACAACCAATACAATTTGTTTCTATAAAAGAAAAAGATGAAAATTGGTCTCAATGGAATATGGATTGGCTAGAAGTTAGAGGTCTTGAGTTTTTAAAAAAAAATTCACGTAAAATAATAAAAAATTATAAATTAGCAAAAGGTATAATTGATAAAACAGATTATATAGCTGAAGAAAATAATGAGTATAGAGATTTACTTGAAATATTAACAGAAGAAGATAATGGAGCATTAGAATTAAAATTTTATCCTATTATTCCTAATGTAGTTAATGTACTTACAGGTGAATTTACTAAAAGGTTTCATAAAGTACAATTTAGAGCAATTGATGATACTTCTTATAATGAAATGCTAGAATCAAAAAGAGCGCTAATAGAAGAGAATTTGTTAACTGATGCATATAATAAGTTAATGATGGAAATGATTAATCAGGGTGCTGATCCTGAATCAGAAGAAGTACAAGAACAGTTATCTACAGAAAATTTAAAATCACTTCCAGAAATTGAAGATTTTTTCTCTAAAGATTATAGAAGTTTAGTTGAAGAGTGGGCTTCACATCAATTGAATGTTGATGAAGAAAGATTTAAAATGAATGAACTTGAAGAAAGAGGCTTTCGTGATATGCTTATTTGTGATAGAGAATTTTGGCATTTTAGAATGATGGAAGATGATTATGATGTAGAGTTATGGAATCCTGCATTAACATTTTATCAAAAATCTCCTGACTCAAGATATATATCAGAATCAAATTTTGCTGGTAAATGTGATATGATGACAGTTGCTGATGTAATTGATAAATATGGTTATCTCATGAATGAAGAACAATTATATTCAATGAATCAAATTCATCCTGCAACAAATGCAAAATATATGTTAAGAGGTATGCAGAATGATGGTTCTTATTATGATGCAACAAAATCACATGCTTGGAACACAGAAAAACCAAGTTTATCATATAGACAATTTATGAGTAATTGGGATTCTAATCCTAAAGGTGGTGGTGATATAGTAAACTGGATTTTAGGAGAAGGAGATGATATAAATACATGGGGAGATGGAGATATGCTAAGAGTTACTACAGCATATTGGAAAACACAAAGAAAAGTTGGGCACCTAACAAGAATAACTAGTGATGGAAATATTGTACAAGAAATAATTGATGAAAATTATGAAATAACTGAAAAACCTATTTATAATACAAAATTATTTATAAATAAAACAAAAGATAATTTAATTGAAGGTGAACATATAGATTGGATTTGGATTAATGAAGTATGGGGTGGTGTAAAAATAGGTCCTAATTCTCCAACATCATGGAGAACAGAAATTTCAGATGAATTATCTCCAATATATTTAGGTATTAATAAACCTAAAGTTGGTAAAGTTCCATATCAATTTAAAGGAGATGCTTCTTTATATGGTTGTAAATTACCTGTAGAAGGAAGAGTTTTTTCTGACAGAAATACAAGATCCACATCTCTTATAGATTTAATGAAACCTTATCAGATTGGATACAATATGGTAAATAACCAGATAGCAGATATTTTAGTAGATGAATTAGGTACTGTTATTATGTTTGATCAAAATGCTTTACCACGGCATTCAATGGGTGAAGATTGGGGTAAGAATAATCTTGCTAAAGCATATGTAGCAATGAAAGATTTTGGTATGATGCCGTTAGATACATCTATTACTAATACAGAAAATGCAACAAACTTTAATCATTATCAAACATTAAACTTAGAACAAACTAATAGATTAATGTCTAGAATACAATTAGCTAATCATTTTAAACAACAAGCATTTGAATGTATTGGTATTAATCAACAAAGAATGGGATCTCCTATTGATCAACACGCTACAGCTACTGGAACTACTCAAGCTATGCAACAATCATATGCACAAACAGAACAATATTTTGTTAATCACTCTGATTATTTAATGCCAAGAGTACATTCAATGAGAACTGATTTAGCACAATACTATAATTCTACAAAACCTTCTACTAGATTAACATATATGTCATCTGAAGATGAAAAAGTAAACTTTACAATTAATGGTGAAGAATTATTGTTAAGAGACTTTAATATATTTTGTACAACTAAAACAAACCATAGAAATACTTTAGAGCAATTAAAACAAATGGCTCTTACAAATAATACTACTGGTGCTACTATTTATGATCTTGGTAATGTTATTAAAGCTGATTCAATTGCTGAAGTAACAGACATATTAAAAGATGCTCAAAGTAGACAAGAAAAAGAAAAACAAGAGCAAATGCAACAACAAGAAAAAATGCAACAACAACAACTTCAGTCTCAAACAGAAGAAGCTGAAAAACAAAGAGCATTCCAAAAAGAAACAATGGATAAACAAATTCAAAAAGATATTACTGTTGCAGAAATAAGAGCTTCTAGTTATGGTAATCAAGTTGATTTAAATAGTAATAACCAGAATGATTTTCAAGATGCTATGCAAGAAATACGTTCAAGAGATGAGTATAGAGAGCAAATGAATTTTAAAAGAGAACAAGCTTCTGTAAAAAATGGTAATGAAAAATCTAAAATGGATATTGAAAGAGAAAAACTAATGAATCAAAGAGAAGTTGCACAAACAAATCTTGAAATTGCAAGGGAAAATAAAAACCAGTATGATAGAAAAAATAATGCAAAAGACAAACAAGATAAAAAGAAAAAGTAATCTTAGCTATATACTGCAAAAAATATAAGATTACTAGTCAAATCTATAAGGTTTATATTAAAAATCTTAGTATATTATATATGTAATAACCAATTTTAAAACCAAAAACTATGTCAGAAAAAGAAAATATGGAAGAAACAAGGGTAAAACAAAATGTAGAAGTTAACTTAGATGAGATCTTTAATGGAGCTCCAAGTGCTGATTCTATAACATTACCTACAGAAAAAACATCAAAACCAAATATTTTTTCAAGAACAGAAAAAATAGATTTATCATTTATTGATGAATCTGAAGAAAAAATTATAGATACAATTGAAACTAAAGAAGAATTAAATGTTTCTGAAAAAACTACTAAACCAATTACTAAAGTTTCTAAAAATGAAATAGATGAAATACTAAATGAAGGTATGGAATTGGCAGAGAATGAAGAAGAAAAATCTACTGCTACAGGAAGAAAAAGAATTGAAGGAATGGCAGATGTGTTTAAAAAGATGATTGATAATGAAGAAATTATTCCTTTTGATGATGATAAAGATTTAGATGATTATTCAGCTAAAGATTGGAAAGAACTTATTCAAGCTAATATAGATGAGAGAGGTAATAAAGTAAGAAGAGAAACACCAAAACAATTTTTTGATAGTTTACCTTATGAATTACAAACTGCAGCAAAGTATGTAGCTGATGGTGGTCAAGATTTAAAAGGATTGTTTAATGCTTTAGCACAAGTAGAAGAAACAAGAGAATTAGATTTAAATAATGAGCAAGGTCAAGCACATATAGTTAGAGAATATTTATCAGCAACAGGTTATGGTTCTGCTGAAGATATTGAAGAAGAAATAGAAATTTGGAAAGATTTAGGCAAGTTAGAAAAACAAGCTACTAAATTTAAACCAAAATTAGATAAAATGTCAGAAGCTGTTGTAGCTAGAAAGTTACAAGAACAAGAAATAAAACAAGCACAACAACAAAAAGCATCAGAGAATTATATGGCTAACGTATACCAGACATTAAAAGATGGTACATTAGGAGATATGAAAGTTGATAAAAGAACTCAATCAATGTTATATAACGGATTAGTAAATCCAGCATATCCTTCTATAAGCGGTAACAATACAAATTTATTAGGTCACTTACTAGAAAAGTATCAGTTTGTTGAACCTAATTATAGTTTAGTATCTGAAGCATTATGGTTATTAGCTGATCCTTCAGGATACAAAGCACAAATAATGACTAAAGGTGAAAATATAGCAGTTGAAAAAACTATAAGAAAACTTAAGTCAGCACAATCTAGTAGAAATGCATCTTCAACAGGAGTAGAAGAAATAGAAACAACATCACCTCATAAAAGAACATTACCTAGAGGCAACAATATATTTAAAAGATTTTAACAACAACAACAACAATAATTATTAATTAAAAAATGAAAATGAAATGGCAACACCAGTTTTAAACAACGGTCTCTTTTTAAGAGACACAAATTACGCGGCTAGTTCTCATGTAGATTCATATCACTTAACAAACATGCTTGGTAACGCAGAGCCAATGGACATGGGTCCAGTGGACTTGTGGGCAATGACGCAAAAGGTAGAAATGCCTTTATATCAAATGGCATCTTTTGGTGGTAAGAACACTATTATGGTGGATAATGCAAGAGGAGAATACAAATGGCAAACACCAGTATCTCAAGAATTACCTGTATCAATGGGTAAACAAGACCTTATAGTAGATACTTTAGGAGATACTAGAGGTGCTGATGGTACAACTTTCAAGATTAAATTATCTCGTAGAGAGTTTGGTCATGGAGACATTATTACTTATGACAAGTATAATGGATTAGAACTTTATGTTACTGCTGATGATATTATTCAGCTTGGTGACTCATGGGTTTACACTGTTCAACTTGTAAATAATGCATCAGGAGTAGGACTTAAAGATGTGTATCTTAAAATGGGTACTAAATTCTTTAGAAAAGGTTCTGCAAGAGGTGAGTACGGAGAAAGATTCTCTGATATTCAAGTAGGAAATGGTTTCCGTGAATTCTACAACTTTGTAGGAGGAGCAGAAGCACACGTTCATTATTCTATTTCTTCTAGAGCAGACTTAATGCTTAAAGGAGGAATGAATGCTGATGGTACTGTACCTGTAACTGAAATATGGAGAAACTTTGATAAAAATGTTGATCCATCAATTTCTACTATTGAAGATATTGCATCAATTATGGGTAAAGACTATGTTAAACGTGCATTTGATAACGGTACGCTTTCTAGAACATTCTTAACTAGTATGGAAGCTGCTCACTTATCTAAAATTGCTAATGACATTGAGACTTACTTAATGTGGGGTCACGGTGGTAGAGTTAGACAAGATGGTCCGGATGACTTAAGATTATCTGTAGGTCTTTGGAAACAATTAGACAATTCTTACAAACGTGTATATAACAAAACTGCATTTAGTTTAGATATGTTCAAAAATGAACTATATAATTTCTATGTAGGAAAAGTTGATTTTGATGGACCAGATCCAAAACGTCAATTAGTTGTACAAACAGGTATTGGAGGTATGCAATTAGTTAATGCTGCAATTGCTGCAGAAGCTAATGGTGCTAATGGTATGATTACTAATGCTGACGCAATTGGTGCTATTACTGGTAAAGGTATGGACCTAGGTTTTGGATTTGCTTACACTAGTTATGTAATTCCTTTCTTAGCAAATGTTAAATTTGTATTAAATCCAGCATTTGATAACTTACATACTAATGACATTGAAAATCCTTTAATTGATGGTAGACCATTATCTTCTTACAGCTTTATCATATTTGATGTAACTGACGAAGGTAATGATAACATCCATTTATTAAAACTATCTTGGGATAACCAATTAAAATGGTTCTACCAAAATGGTACTATGGACTATATGGGAAGAACTCAAGGTTTTGCATCATCAGGTCACTTTAACGGATACCGAGTAATGATGACACAAACAATGCCGGCAGTATGGGTAAAAGATCCAACTAAAGTTCTTAAAATTGTAATGAAAAATCCAGTAACAGGAGGATCATTCTAATTAAATAACAAACTGAAAAAAGGAGGGGTGTAATGCCCCTCCTAATTTCTTAAACCAAAAATAATTAATAAACCAATAAATAAAAAAAATGAGTTATTCAGAAACAAAAAGTAATAGTAGAGGATTTAACAAAGATCTAACTATAGTAGAAAAATATCAACAGGAAAAAAAACAAACTGTTGCAATACGTCCATATTTTGATCAAGAAAATGAAAATATGGGTTTAGAAAAATATAACATGACATTATTTGATGGTGTATTTCATCATGAAAGTTTAGCATGTTTAGAACAAAATGGTATAAAAAGATATGTAACTGGATTAAATGAATTTTCTCCAGATGTAAAGAAATTACCAGAAGAACAAAAAATTGCAAAAATTAAAGAAATTAGAACTGTAGTTGCACAACTTGAAGCAGAATTAGCAACTAATGTTATTGATCCTGAAGATGAAAATTTTTGGAGCAAAGTTCAGGTATTAAGACCTAACAATTCAGAATTTTGGGATAAAATTTCAATTAAAGTTGGCAATGAACCATTGTTTCTTGATCCAACTGTGGATCCTTATGATTTAATAAAAATATATTCAATTGAAGCAGGAGGTTTTTCAATAGTAGCAAAAGATCTTGAAACTTGTAAAAAAAATAGAAATGTTAGATTTTATTTAGATAGAATTAAAGATAGTGTTGATACACGTACAAAAACATCAAAAATAAGAAATAAAGCTTTATCAGCACTTCAGAATATGTATGATACAGATACAACAAAATTATTATTTGTAACTAAAGTAGTAGATGGTAATAGCACACAATATACAAAAGGTACTCCTGTAGATATATTATATGAAAATATGGATAGATATATTAATGGAAATGGAATAGAAAAAAATAAAATAAGAGCAGCAACAGATTTTTTATCTGTTTCTAATGAAAGTATGCAAAATCTTAAAATTAGATCTATGATAAAAGATTCTATAACTCATAATCATATTCAAGCAAAAAGTGATGGATATTTTTATGATGAGTTTGCTGGAGTTAAAATGGGTAAAAGACCTATTGAAATTTTAGAGTTTATGAAAAATCCTGTAAATGATGAAACATTAACCCACTATCTTAATAGGATAGAAGAGATTTGGAATGACTAATTATGAATGTAGGTACTATTCAAATAAAATTTAGACAAAGATTAAACAAAATATCCAGCAATGATTATGATAATATAGAATGTTGGCAAATTGTTGAAGCTTATAATAAAGCACAAATTGAATGGTGCAGAAGACAATTACATGGTAATAACATGTACAAAGAAGGAGATGAAATGTCAAAAAGACGTATTGATGATCTTCAAATTCTTCTTACTACACAAACATTAGTTGGTACTACATTTAATGATTTTTTTCAATCTAATAATTGGCCAAATAATTATTTAGAATACAAAAGAGTAAGTGCTTATGCTACAGATGATTGTTGTAAAGATCCAAGATCTATGACAGTTTACTTAGTAGAAGAAGCAAATATTGATTTATTAATGAGAGATGAGTTAAAAAGGCCCGACTTTAGTTGGGGAGAAACTTATTGTACATTAGTAAGGGACACTATTAAAATATTTAAAAGAAAGTTTAATATAGTTAATCCTTCTCTTACATTTTATAGAAAACCGTTAAATATAGAAATATTAGGATGTGTTGATCCATATACGGAAACACAATCTTTAGTAGATGTTAATCCAGAATTTAAAGATGATATTGTTGAAGTCATTATTGATGAAGCTGTTGCAATTGTAGCAGGAGACATTGATTCTGTAAATCAATCAATAAGAGGAACACAATCTGCAGAAAAAAATAATTAAAGATTTGTATAATTAAAATAAAAGTCTTATATTATAATTGAGTGTACCACTAGGGTACGCATTGTTTATTAATTAAAAAAGACCACTGAGTAAAGTAGGTGGCAATAAAGAAAAATGAGTTATTTTAACCACGCTTACAAGAAAACTATGCTAGGACAAGGTGATAGTTGGGCGCCTGTAAGCACAAAAACAAGTGCTTTAACTGCAGGCCAATTGGCTTTAGTTGATGCATGTACGTATTTAGCTTTAGATCCTGCTGCTGCTGTTACAGCAAATGAGCTTATGATTGTTCAAGGAAACTACAATCAAACTGATATTTTAGGAAATAACCCGCTTCATGGTGGATATTCTGAAAGTATTAAATCAAAAGTTATTAAACCCCATTATATTACTAGAATGTGGAAATCTTGTTGTACTTCGGCTAAATGTCCTACAATTTCAATAACAATTCCAGATACTTGTTATGCTTGTTCTATTGATGGTGCTCTTACACCACTAGCAGCAACAACACATCCACAAATTCGTATTGATATTAAAGGTACAGAAGTACTTAAAGCATTAAATAGAAATGCATACTTTGTAGCTGATATGACTGGATGTTGTCCAGATGGTGGATACTATACTGGAGCATCTATAGCTACTGCTTGGGCTGACGCTATTAATAGAGATGCATCTGATATGGGTGATTTTATTACCGCTGTACCAGCTCTTAATGTATTAACAATTACATTATGCCTTTCTGAAACAATATTTGATAATTGTTCATTTGATACAAGAGATGCTTATAATTATGAAACTTTAGAGTTAGGTGTATCTGTATTAACAGAAGAAGGAAACGCATGTGAAAATACTTGTCTTACTTACGGTACTACGACTGACGGAAGTACTGTTGGAGTTCCTATTGGTACTGCATTTCCTATAACTACTGCATGGATTATGAGAACTCCTGCTGAAACTTTAGGAGAATCCGTATTAAGAGAAATTATTTTAGATGGACGTTACAGACAAGATGGTGGATGGAATCAAGGTAACAAAGATTCTGCACGATTTAGAGAAATTGAAGGTGGAGCTTTATTATCTGCTGAATTTCCAGTTGTAACTACTGGTGGAAAAGGAAGACGTGCTACATATACGTATTTTTATATTCAACATACTGTGCCAAGATTTAACAATCCAACTGGTGTATTTGATAATGATCAATACGTTGTTGCAATTGCAATACCTTGTGCAAATGAATATTTGTTAGCAGCTACAGAAACTTTATGGGGAAAGATTGCATTAATAGCAACTAATGCGGATGACTGTTCTTTAATTGAGTGTCCTCAACATTCTAACCATGTTACTCCATAGTTATTAGTATATAGCTAACATGTAAATAAAAAGGGGAGAACTTATATTCTCCCCTTTTTTTATTTTTTATATCTATTTTATTTTGTATATTATTTATACATATTAATTTAATATTATATCATGGCATCAAAACATATATTAAGTCTAGAAGTATTGAATGTAGCAAATTCTGAAATTTTAGTAATAAAAGATACAAGTCAATACGCAGATAACTTAGGAACAGATTGTGGTGATTTAGCAATAACACCACCTGGATGGAACGCACCTTCACAGATTGAAGTTAAACCAAACTTTGATTTATCAATATCTTCATGTGCATTAAAACTTCAAACAACATCATGTAACTCAGAAAGAACCAATCTACAAGATGGAGTATATATTATTAGATATAGTTTAGCACCTGGTGATAAAGTATATGTAGAATATAATCATTTAAGAATTACAGCCATAATGAAACTATATTATGAAAAATTATGTAAATTAGATATTGATAAATGTAGTCCTTCATCTGATAGAGACGGTGTTCTTAGAAAAATGTATGATATTAGAACTTTGATTGACGCAGCAAAATCACAAGTTGAATATTGTGGAAGTCCTGTAAAAGGAATGGAATTATATAATTATGCTAAAACAAAATTAGAAAAAATTAATTGTAATATTTGTTAAACCAATAAAACCAAAAAGATTATGCCTAACCAAACAAACATCTGTGCACATTGTAATACTGCTTTTTCTTGTGGCTGTCAAAAGATAGCTGGAGTAGATGGAAAAATGGTACATAAAACATGTAAGCCAGATTATGATATAAAAGTAATTAATAAAGAAAAATAAAAAAAAATGGCAGAGCCTAGTATTTCTAATTGCATGGATGATAATGCTGCTAATTATGATCCTGCCGTAAGTTTAGATTGTAGTTGTGGCTTTGCTGGACCTTCTACAACTTTTTTTTGGTATTCTGGACCAATCAATAATGCTATTCAAATGTGGGATGCTATTGATAGTCTTTTCCTGTTTAGAGATTACTATTATGAAGATACTACCGGAATTATTGGTTGTGATCCAAGTAATGCGTGTCAACAATACCCAAGTTTTCCATATGGTCCAATGTTACCTATAAATGGTGGTTGTTTAACACGTATTGTAAATTTTCATGTAAAAAAAGCTGATGGAACTATAGCTTATACTAGTCCAATAGGTGCTAGCAGTAAAATAGATATTATAACTTATCTTAATAGTGTTGGTATAAATCCGGGTGGAGGAACTCCATGGCAGTATGCAATTGCAAGTTCTGCTATATTTAATTCTACTGGCCAACTTGCTGGTGGTAGTATTGAAATAATAACAGAACT
>Ga0307378_10004129_pt1 | contig 20910 bp, 11 predicted proteins | sample UN1MG_FD_202238 | JGI IMG/M metagenome (GOLD analysis project Ga0307378, IMG submission 202238) | Soil microbial communities from Risofladan, Vaasa, Finland - UN-1 | ecosystem: Environmental > Terrestrial > Soil > Coastal area > Acid sulfate soil | place: Finland: Risofladan, Vaasa | collected... | reverse complement strand
CTTGAAGGCTTTATATGCATGCTTACTGTTGCCTGTGGAGCACAGGGTATTGGTTCCCTGATCAAATACCGCCTTAATGGGATATGGGTTTCCCTTGAGGATGGCTTCCCATACAGCCCAAGGAGCGGGATAGATGAAATACTGTTGTGCTCCCCATCCCTTAGGGTATACTTTCTTCATGCCCTCCTTATAGAGGGCAAGGCCTTTTACTGAAGTGAGAGGCCAACGATCTGCGCTCACATTGTCCCGTGTTCTCAAAGGGTGATTGATCTGGTAATCCCAGTTGAGCTCATCGAGAAAAGCGGTGTACCCCGGGTAGTCGCTTAACCGGCAGCCCCCTTCCTTATCCAGGTTCCCGGTTATGGCTCGAAGCCAGCATTTCCCCAGAACAGAGCTGAGTCCTGCCCCATTACCCAGGTGGCAAGTGGCGACGCCCCAGGTAATGACCCCGGCGGGAGCGTTAGCAAAGACCCTGGCCGCTTCAATGATCTGCTCGGCCGGAACCCATGTGATTTGGGCGACCTTTTCTGGCGGATACTGCTGAACCAGTGCCTTCAGTTCCTCGAAGCCCAGACACCATTTCTCCACGAACTCTCTATCGTAGATACCTTCATTTATGATTACGTTCAGCATACCTAGTGCCAGTGCCCCATCGGTCCCCGGTCGTAATTGGAGCCAGATATCCGCTTCTTTCGCACATTCCGTTGGCCGGGGATCGACCACTATCAACTTCATCCCCATCTTCTTTGCTAAACTGTACCCCAGCCAAACCCTGGGCTCCGATTGGTGTATATTCGCCCCCCAAATAATGGCCGCCCCGGTTTTATTTGGGTCTAAGAACGTTGCCCAGCCGGCGGTTGTGTCGTAGCCATACATGGCGCATTCTATGGGGAACTCGGCCTCCCCACAGTTTTTCCCTAAGTGAAAGAAGTTCGGCGTACCCCATAGGTTACACCACTTCCAGGCTGCGGGATCTCCAGGTCCATGAGGAGAACCACCTAGTACCAGCACCGCCTCCGGGCCGTAACGTCCTCGAATAGTATCCAGCTTAGCCGCGATCTCGTCCATAGCCTCTTCCCAGCTAATTTGCTTCCACTTCGCCTCGCCTCTAGCGCCAGTCCTTTTAAGCGGGTAGTTGAGACGTTGCTTGTGATAGTGGTAGTCAATCGCGTTTACTCCACGCTCACACAGCCAGCCCATCAAGGTCTCCTGGTCTGGCTCGACCTTTGTGATTTTGCCTTTGGCTATGTGCGCTTTAATAAAACATGCTGCACCGCAAACAGGACAGGTTCCTTTCTTCACCACCTTTTCTTGATCAACTGCCATGACACTCCTTTCTTTAGATTGCTTTTACATTTGAACATGGCAACGCTTATAGCGGGATCATCCGCAACCCAACTGGATTTGTCTCCTGCGATTCATCCCGATGTGTTCTGCAACCCTGTGATTGGTTTACCCGGAAACAAACTTGCTTTCGTTAGCTAACCTTGATGAAGAAGCCTAGAATATCCGCAAAGCAACTCTGCTTCCTGCGGCACAGCAAGGCATTGTTGACAATGTACTGCAACTGTTCGCTGGCTGTCAGCAATTCGATATATCGGGTTTTAGAATCCGCTGCCTGTTATAATATTATGAGTTTTCAATCTGCAAGTATTGATAGTTCGTCTACCGAGGTTATTCTCTCCAAATTCGCCCGGTCAGCAGTTAGCTTACCTGTTCCTGGAGATGCTTCATACCCTGTAGTTTTAAACTGGTAATGGACATACTCTCTTCAACTAGCCCATAAAGAAGGCTCGAAGGTATTTAAAAAAGCGCTGCCCCCGTCTTAAAAATATTTGGGGGCAAGCTACTGGAGCTATTACAAGCGTCCCCTCTTACATTCCGGTACAAAGGCTGGCTTAGCGCGCCAAGCATGATAAATTATGGTTACTTATCAGCCTGCCCTTTTTGCATCTCGCCATGCTTGGTCTTCTCCTGCTCCACCAGTACCCGGCGCAGCACCTTGCCTATTAGGGACTTGGGCAGCTGACCGGTGAATTCTATGAGCTTGGGCACCTTGTAGCGAGCCAGGCGGGATCGGCAGAACTCGATTATCTCATCCTCTGTGGCACTCTCTCCCTCCTTGAGCACGATAGCCACCTTCACCGTCTGCCCCCGATACGGGTCGGGGACGCCATAACACGCCGCCTCCTTGACCTTGGGATGCTCGTAGAGGACCTCCTCTACATCGCGAGGATAGATATTAAAGCCGCCAGCTATAATCATCTCCTTCTTGCGATCTACTATGAATAAGAAACCATCTTCATCCATCCTGGCCAGGTCACCGGTATAGAGCCACCCACCACGTAGTACCATCTCCGTCTCCTCGGGCCGGTTCCAGTACCCCTTCATCACCTGTGGTGCCCTGATTACTAGCTCTCCTACCTCGCCCAGGGGCATCTCCTCCTCGCCAGTCTCCGCGTCCATTATCTTCACCTCCACATTGGGGATAGGCACCCCTATGCTTCCCACCTTGCGTATTCCCATAATGGGTGTCGCGGTGACAACAACCGGAGCCTCGCTCAGGCCATAGCCCTCCGCCAGCTTGCCTCCAGTGAGCCTCTCGAACTCCTGCTGCACCTCCAGCGGCAGCGGCGCCGCTCCGCTAGTGCAGGCCTTAATAGAACGCAAATCATACTTGTTCACTTCGGCAAAGTTGTTGATGGCTACATACATGGTGGGCACGCCGGGGAAGAAAGCGGGCCGGTATTTATTGATGGCCTTAAGCACCTGCTCTATCTCAAAGCGGGGCAGCAATATCATAGCAGAGCCAGTGAGCGCGGAAAAATGCATTACCGTAACCATGCCATACACATGAAAGAGTGGCATCACCCCCATGACCACCTCCTCCCCCTGATTTCGGTTTACGGATAGCGCCCAACCTCTCATCTGGTAGACGTTGGCAACCACGTTGCGGTGTGTGGCTACCGCAGCCTTGCTGATACCCGTGGTACCCCCCGTATACTGGAACATAGCAACGTCGTCAGGGCCTGTCTTCACCGCAGGCGGTGTGGGGCTGAAGCGACGTAACAGCTCCTGGAACTTATATATCCCCTTTACCCTGGGGATTCTGACGCGATGCCCCTCCTGTCTTTCCATAAAAGCCACAAACGCCTTCCGGCTCTGCTGTGGCAGGTACTCCTTGATATTGGTCACGATCACGTTTTTCAGTCTAGTTCGTTCCTTCAGTCCCATTATTGTCTTGTAGAATAGGCTCAGTACGATGATGGTCTCTGCACCACAGTCTTTGAACTGCAACTCCATCTCCCGCGGTGAGTACAGGGGATTGGTAGCTACCACTATGGCTCCCACCTTGAGCACAGCGTAGTAGCTGATGACGAACTGGGGACAATTGGGCAGGAGCAGGGCTACCCTATCACCCTTCTTGACCCCCATTTCCAGGAGGGCGTTGGCCAGCCTGTTAGTCTGCCGGTCCAGTTCCCCATAGGTCATAAACGATTCGTCGTTGAAAGCCCCGGGGAAGATGATAGCGTTACAATCTGTATAAACCTGCGCTGAATCCTCTAACAGTTGCTGCAGGGTGATATTGGGATAATTCATAGCATGAGGTACCCCAGGGTCATAGTTTTTAAGCCATATCTTCTCCACGGTGGCCTCCTCTCGTATCCTTTAACACATGTTGAGGGTGGAACCCAACTTCCCCCAAACCCCACCCGAAGAGTAACACCCTGCTACCTCTGGAGTTACATTACCATTACATGCGGTATCTACTTTTTATGGAAGTATTCAATTACTAATTGTCTCTTCGCAGCCAGTGAAGTGCCGGCAGTCGGTCAGGCGCATGGCTGAGACACCGACACCAGAGCCGGACCCGGCGATCATATGGTCAAGGTATTTTATGATTGTGTACCCGTAGCAGCAATAATACTCACCTACGCCATTTTAAAGCCTACTGGAAAATATCGCCTTTTTGCTAGCAGAGATATCTTCCCACCTCTATGATCCCGTCAGCAATGTCCCTCCTCAACTGAACGCCGTTTACAGGGGTGAACTGCGAGACCTTCCGCAGCGTCGCCAGTTGACTGTCAAGCGCCTCCCCCGTCTCCATTGCCGCCAGTATCTGACGGGCATAGCTCCTTACTCTAACCATGGCATCGTTCACGTAGAGCCGAACCATGTCAATCTTCATCTTGGACTGCTGCTCCCCGGAAGACTCGATAGACTTCAGCGCTCTCAGAAGACCGCTCTCCATGGCATATACCTCCTGGGCAATGTCAGACAGCAGTCCCAGGATCTCCTGCTCCTCCTCCAGGGCCATTCCGTACTTCTGCGCCGCACCACCACACAGGAACAGGAATATCTTCTTTGCCCTCTCGACGAGCCTACTCTGGTATCCCAGGAGACCATCGCCCGAAGCGGGAGAGAGAGGCCCCATTGCTGGCATCTCCTCTCTCACCTTCTCTGCCACGGACAGCAGTGGTATCTCGTTCTTCAATGCCTTCCTCACAAGCTGTCCGATGATGAGCAGCCGATTTATCTCATTTGTCCCCTCGAATATCCTGAATATCCGGTTATCCCGATAGATCCTTTCCACCGGGTATTCCTCACAATATCCGTAGCCCCCATATATTTGAACCGCCTCATCTCCCACATAGTCCAGTATCTCCGAGCAGTAGACCTTATTGATGGAGCATTCAACCACGTACTCAAATATGCTGTTTGCACTCTGGCGGCCGATGTCCTCTGCATTGCGGTCCACGGTGGCAAAGCTCGCGTCAATGAGCCCGCCGGTGCGATAGACCATGCTCTCCGCCATATATGTCTTTGTCGCCATCTCGGCGATCTTGTGTTTTATCAGCCCGAACTGGCATATGGGCTTACCGAACTGCACCCTTTCCTTGGAGTATCCCACGCTGCTCTCTATGGCCAGCTTGGCTACCCCTACCGATCCAGCGCCCAGCTTGAATCTGCCCAGGTTGAGAATGTTGAAGGCTACTATGTGTCCCCTGCCGATCTCATAGACAAGATTCTCCACCGGCACCTTGGCACCGTCGAGGAATATGCTGCACGTGGAGGAGCCGCGAAGCCCCATCTTCTTCTCCTCCGCCCCGAAGGATATCCCCTCGAAGTCCCTCTCCAATATGAAGGCAGTCATCTTGTCACCATCGATCTTGGCATAGGTGAAGATGATGTCGGCAAATCCACCATTGGTGACATACTGCTTGGTGCCACTGAGCTTATAGTATTTACCGTCGGGCGATAGAACCGCCGTGGTCTGTATCGCCATAGCGTCGGTGCCCGCCCCCGGCTCGGTAAGCGCATAGGCTCCGAGCTTTTCACCTGTAGCCAGAGATGGAAGGTACTTCTCCTTCTGTGCCTTGTTGCCAAAGAAGACAAGCGGCATCGAGCCGATGCCGGTGTGGTCATTTAACGCCAGCCCGAAGGAACCGGAAAGCGCCGAGTACTCGCAAACCAGCAGGGAGGCTATATAGTCCATCTCCGAGCCGCCGTATTCCTCCTCGATATCCACCCCCAAAAACCCCAGCTCCCCCGCCTTAAGCATCAGCTTGCGGGTGAGCTCCCAGTCTTTGTGCTCCAGCACATCTATATTGGGCACTATCTCATTCCTGATAAAGCTATCGACGGTTTTGATTAACATCAGGTGCTCTTCGCTGAAGTCCTCGGGCGTAAAAACCTCTGCAGCAGGCGTCTCTTCCATGAAAAATGAGCTGCCCTTTCTGATCGTCTTCTCTTTCATATCTTCCTCCTTACTTCTTTTTCACTAGTTAATTATACCTTCTATCCCCCTGCCACTTCCGGTGCACATGGCGAATACCCGTTGCCCTGATTCTTTACGGTGGCGCTGCGATAATAGCCTTTTACTCAGAGCTTGTCAAGTTGTTGTACTCGTCCAGTACATTAGTGACGCTATCCATCCCCATGGGGTTATGGTAATTCTACATTCCCGCCATTTCATCCCATGTTACTCTAAGCAAATCGAAGAATCTCAATGGAGATTCTTCGGTCGCTTAACTCCCTCAGAACGTACTAGGAGGTTTCTTCAAATAGCCCCGGGAAACGGTTACACCGTATCACTAATGATTTGACTTCCCCCCAGAACTTCAGCTTCAACTACCGCCTAGAAAATCCAGGACCTCTTTATTAAATCTTCCCCTCATCTCCATAAAAAATGCATGCGAGCCACCCTCAACCCTGACTAACCTGGCACCAGGTATCCTCTCTGCCAGCACCTCTGAAGAGCGAAACGGTATGAGCCTATCCCCGGTCCCAGCTATCACCAATGTAGGAGCTTTTATCTGGTGTAGCCTGTCCAGAGTACTATGAGCCATAGCAGCTTCTACCTGTCCGCTAATGGCCTGGACTTCCCGAAATCTAAGGTATATTTTCGTTAAGGGCACGAGAAACATCTTGAACAGCCTTTTATTAAAAGATAACGTGATTACTTCACTCATTATTCTTCGCATATCTACACTTCTGAGGTCCTTAATATCAGCCTCAGTGAAAGCGGAACCATGACCCATGTTTTCTACGGCACTGCCGTTAGCATGCCCTATCTCTGCAAAAGTGCTCGCCAGGATGAGCTTCCTCACCCTATCCGGGTAATTAATGGACATCTCCTGGGCAATTATGCCCCCTAAAGAGACCCCAAGTACGTGAGCTTTATCAACCCCGAGATAGTCCAGCAAAGCTCTGGTGTCATCCGCCATTGTCCTGACGGTATAGTGCTGGCTCGTTTTATCGCTCTTTCCCACACCCCTGTTATCCAATGTAATCACCCGGTAGTATTTGCTGAAAGCACGGGTTTGGAAAATCCAACCTGATCTAGCTCCACCAAGCCCCTGTATTAGGACCAGAGGCTCTCCCTGACCGCAAACATCATAATCGATATTGACTCCATTCACATTTGCTTTGGTCATTTTATATCACCCCCATTAGCACATTGACCGCTTTACCCGCCTTGCATCTGTAATTCCCTAACGTCACCATATATATATGTATATGTTTAATAACCGATTTCCCGTTCTTACTTCTACCACCTGCAGGTAGCTTTGTCAATACCACCAGCTCAGCCTTATATATCCCGCAAGTATGATACATTATTTATTGAATGAACTGATAGAAGTCGGCTGCTGGTTGCAAGAGAAACAGCATCCAGATAGGCATTTCACAATTATAATTGCCGTTACCTACAATTTGTCAAAGAGGCGTGAAGAAAGACGTCTTGAAGCGCTGGTGTGGACTGAGCTTGAGAAAGCACCTATTCTCTCCATCTTTGACCTAGACATCATTTGGAAAGCCCTCTTGTCTCTACCTTGGAGACTCTCCTTGACAGACACCTCACATATATAGTAGTATATAGGCGGAAGATATCTATAAGCGTGTCGTCCGGATCCGTGTAATAGCTTAGCCCTCTACCACAGGTGCAAAACAGAAACACCTGTGATTTCCTCCCTCAAAACCCCGAAGCTAACTGCAGGTTGCCTCATGCGCAATTACCCCCCAAAAATGCCCCCTCGCTAGCCACAGTCCGATAGTGGCTCTGTAGCGGACAGCTTACGTAACGTGAGCTCGTGAGCGCATTGAGAATAGCGCACTCTAGACTGCTATGGGAAGCTTGTGGGTGCGTTAAGGGAGGAAGAAGCGTACTTTTGTCTGATGCTAGCTGATTTTTAACCGTTGAAAGTAACAAGCGCAGATCTGGATGATATGCCCCGGCGTCTAAATCATAAAAGAGAGATGTAATCCCAGTAAGGGAACTTTCGATGCCTGGATGATGCCGGTGATATTAGGAGGTCCCATGGTAAAAGCGATAAAAGACTTCAAGATAGAGATAGACAAAGAGAAGGTGTGCCGTAACCTGGGCTACCAGAATGGTCATGGCCCATCTTCGTCTATCTCGTCGATGATAGATGAGGAGATAGATGAGGCCTACAGCCTCATCCAGCCATCTTGCTTCTACCGGATGATGGATATAAGTCGCATACGTCGACCCCGGGTTACCCTGGTGAACGGCATAACTTTTAGTATAACCAGCGAGGTGCTTAGCTGGGTGCTATACCCCTGTAAGAAGGCAGTCATATTCGTGGCCAGCATTGGCCAGGGACTGGAGGAGAGAGCAGAGCAAGTTATGGAGGAAGGGCACTTACTGAAGGCTACCCTGCTCGATGCCATAGGCTCGGAGGCGACGGAAAAGGTAGCCTACCATCTTCAGGAAAGGGTTCGAGATCTTGCCAATTTGGATGAAGCGGAGATAACGCTGCGCTACAGCCCCGGCTATTGTGACTGGGATATCACCCAGCAGAGGGTTCTCTTTGAGGCCATGGACTCGGCTCCCATCGGTGTGGACCTAACCGAGGAATGCCTGATGTTGCCCCGCAAATCGATATCCGGCATCATCGGCCTTGGCTGGGGTGAGAAACGCCGTCTCAAGCTTTCGCCCTGCCAGTTCTGCACCAGTCAGGATTGTCAGAACAGGAGATGATTTGACCAGGAAAGGACTTGAAGGTGGTAAATACAAGCCGCTATCTGAGGACGATATATCCCAAATCCACGATACCTCGATGCGGGTGTTCGAGGAGGTGGGCTTTCAGGTAAATTCAAAAAAGGGGCTTGCCTTTTTCCGGGATGCCGGGGCTACGATAGAAGACAACATCGTGAGGCTGCCCCGGCAGACAGTGATGGAACTTATCGACCGGGCACCCTCGGAGGTTACCCTTTACGGCCGTAAACCGGAGCACAGTATAACACTTGGCGGGACCAGAGTATATGCCGGCACCGGGGGAACCGCTCTTCATATAATCGATACGCAGTCTGGGGAACGCCGCCAGGCTACCTTAAACGACCTGAAGCGTATCGCCAAGCTCGTCGATAGCCTGGAGAACATCCACTTCTTCCTGCTGCCTACCTACCCCAACGATGTCCCCACAGAGGATGTAGATGCCAACCGCTTCTTTGCCGGCCTGGACAACACCTCCAAGCATATAATGGGAGGGGTTTACACACAGGATGGCATAGAGCGGGTAATCCGCATGGCACAGACCATCGCCGGCTCAGCGGTCAAGCTTCGCCAGGAGCCATTCATCTCTATGATAATCTGCGCCATCAGCCCGCTGAAGATAGATGCGGTCTACGGGGATATGCTTATAACCATTGCCCAGACCGGAATCCCCGTAGCGCTTCCCGCGGAGCCACTCTGCGGCGCGACCTCTCCGGTGACCCTGGCCAGCAACCTGGTGATACAGAATGTGGACTCCCTCGCCGAGGTATGCCTGGCCCAGCTGGTGAACCCCGGCATGCCGGCAATCTTCGGCTCTGTCGCCTCCATAGCCGATTTCCGCGACCTGAAATACATTACCGGGGCCATCGAAATGGGCTTACTGAATGCTGCCAGCGCTCAGATAGCCCAGTTCTACCAACTACCCTTCTATGCCACCGCCGGCATGTCCGACGCCAAGACCGTCGATGCTCAGTGCGGCTATGAGTCGGCGCTCTCCACCCTGCTCTGCGCCCTGAGCGGAGCCAACTTCATCCACGATGCCGCCGGCCTTCTGGACTTCGCCCTCAGCGCCAGCTACGAGAAGTACGTAGTAGATAACGAGATCCTGGGGATGGTGATGCGGGCGGTGGAGGGCATAAAGGTGGACGAGGATACCCTTGCCTTTGACCTCATCAAGAGCGTAGGGCCCGGGGGTAACTTCGTTTCCGCCAGGCATACCAGGAAGCACATGCGCACCGAGCATTACCAGCCCGCACTCAGCGACAGGGAGCACCTGGAGGAATGGCAGGCCAGAGGAAGTAGGGACACCTTCTCCCGTGCCAGGGACCGGGTTGAGCAAATCCTTGCCTCTCCCGGTTACCGGCTTCCGGATGAGGTAAGACAAAGGATTTTAAAGGAGATTTCTGGTATACTAGATTAATTTATCATGCTTATTATCGGTGAGAAAATAAACGCAACCAACAAGCGAGTAGCAGGGGCAATCGTCAACAAGGACGCCGCCTTTATCCAGGAACTGGCCCGCCAGCAGTCGGATGCCGGTGCAAGCTACATAGATGTGAACGCCGGAACGGGGCAGGGCGCGGAGCAGGAGATCGCAGGCCTGAAATGGGCTATAGATACGGTTCAGAGTGTGACCGATTTACCCCTGTGCCTGGACAGCTCGGACCCCCAGGCGCTACTGGCAGCAATGGCACACTACCAGGGCTCCAAAGCCATGATAAACTCGGTCAATGCAGAGCCGGGAAAACTGGAACCCCTCGGGCGTCTGGCAGCAGAGCGCCAGGTGCCACTGGTGGCCCTGGTTATGGGAGAGAGAGGTATACCCGGCAGTGTGGAGGAGCGTCTATCCGCAGCAGACCTAATAGTGACCCACCTTACTCGTCTGGGTGTGAGGGAGGACCAGTTATTCTTTGACCCCCTGTTGCTTCCCATCTCGGTGGATACCAGTCAGGGGCTGGTAACTCTGAAGACTATCCAGCAGCTTAAATCCCGTTACCCATCCGCAAACACAGTTATCGGGCTAAGCAACGTTTCCTTCGGTCTTCCCAACCGGGGTATAGTGAACCATGCCTTCCTGTTAATGGCAATCTCCGCGGGGCTCGATGCCGCTATCCTGGATCCCCTCGATGCAAAGGTAATGAGCTTTGTCAGGGTTGCCGATATGCTCACCGGCAAAGACCCTGCCTGCAAAGGCTTCATTAAGGCGCACCGAAAAGGTTTATTGTTATAGTAGCGAATATATGAGGAGTGATGTAAAGTGAGCAGAGAAGGAATCCTGATAGATACACCCCTTACCCGGATGACCGGGGAGCAGGTAGAGATAATCCACCAGGCATCTATGGATATCCTGAGTGACCCCGGCCTGATCTGTTTCAACAGGGAAGCCGCAGAGATATTCGGTGATAGTGGTGCGGATGTAACGCCGATTGAACCCAGCGACCACCCCTGCTGGCACTTGAAAATTCCGGAGAAACTCGCTCTCGATGCCTTGGATAGCGCTCCCAAGACAGTGAAGCTTGGTGCCAGAAACCCTGATAATACCCTTATAATGCACGGCGATGAGCCGAGGGTGTACTTTATAACCGGCTCTGAAACCAACATCTGGCTGGATGTCGGTCTTGTACCTTATGTCAAGAAATCCGACCCCGATACAGAGATTCAGATGCCGGAGTTTTACCCGCGCCGCGCAACGGTTGCCGACCTTTGCCACTCGGCGCACGTATGCGAACACCTTGAAAGCGTGGATGGCTACATCCGTACCGTAAACATCCAGGATGAAGACATCACCGAAGACAACAAGGATGTCAATAAATTCTTCGCCTCCCTGAATAATACCACCAAGCACTTCATGTCGGGTCTGACCAGTCTTACCCAGCTGGACAATGTTGTGAACATGGCAAATCTTATAGTGGGAGGGGAGAAGGAACTCAAGCAAAACCCCATCATATCCTTCATCACCTGCCTGGTTAAAAGCCCGCTGCAATTTGTTAATGACACTACGCAGACCTTTATCGAGGTCTGCAGAAGGGGGCTGCCCATAGTGGTGTCCTCCTCTCCCCAGGCCGGATCCACTGCGCCCATTAAAGAATCCGGCATTATGGCGCAAATAAATACCGAAGTCCTGGCCGGCATAACACTGGGCCAACTGGTAAACAAGGGGACACCGGTTATCTACGGCAGTGTGCCGGTGAGGGCGCGCATGGACAACCTTGCCGATTCCTATGGCGCGGTCGAAACCAGCCAGTATAACATCGATTGCGTTCAAATGGCGCGATTCTACAGGCTGCCCAACTATTCCACCGCCGGCGTCTGTGACACCAAGACGCCGGGGACGCAATCCTCGATAGAGCGCCTATTCTCGGATATACTGGTCACCCTAAGCGGGCCGCAGTACCTGCATTGCGCCTACGGTCTCCTCGACGGGAACTCCGTTTTTTGCCTGCTCCAGGCTGTCCTGGATGATGCCCACTTCCAGATGATCAAGTTCTTCCTCAAACCTCCGCGCATCAACGAAACGGAGGTCGCTGAGAGCTTGAAACAAATGAGAGAGGTAGTGGCAACACCGCAGAAACTGTATATAAGCTATATACGCAAGGTGATGCGCAGCGGTGAGATCTCTATGCCCTATCCCTTTGAAGGGGACGGGGAAAGGGATGAGGTAATCGCACTGGCATACAAGAGGATGCAGGAGCTTCTGGCAACACCCGTTGAGCACATAGACCAGGACACCACATCCAGGATATTCCAGGAAATACCCGGCTTACTACCCAGGCTAAATGTATACCAAGAAGGGAGGTAGCGATGAGCGAAGATATCATTGCATTACTTAAGGAAAATGTAATACAGGGCAGAAAGACCCAGGATGACGAGGGGATAGATGAAGTACTAACCGGGCCCGGGGTGGTGGAGCTTACTCAGGCGGCGCTGGACAGCAACATACCTCCGGATGTGATAATAAAGCAAGGCCTCACTGCGGGAATGCAGGTTGTGGGAGAAAAGTTCTCCACAAAGGAATACTTCATCCCGGATATGCTGGCCTCAGCCGAGGCAGTGGGAGAAGCGATGGACATCCTGAAGCCCCTTCTCGAGGCTTCAAATGCGGAAATAAAAGGTAAATTCGCCATAGTAACAGTGAAGGGAGACATCCACGATATAGGTAAGAATATCGTTGCCATTCTGCTCAAAGGGGCTGGCTATGAGGTTAATGACCTGGGAACAGATGTACCCACTGAGAAGATCGTGGAGGCGGTAAGGGAATATAAACCCGATTACCTGGGGCTCTCCGCCCTGCTTACCACTACAATGGTGGCAATGGGGGAGGTACTTGAAGCCCTGAAAGAGAATAACCTCAGAGACAAGGTCAAGGTACTGATCGGTGGAGCAGCGGTATCTAAAGATTATGCCGAGAAAATAGGGGCGGATGCCTACTGCGTGGACGGCTTCGAAGCAATTAAGGTGCTCGAGGCTTTTCAGGAAGCGCAGGCTTAGTTTAACCACATTGAATGAAGGAGTGTGACTGTGGCAGGAATTGCCGGAATTTTAGGAAGCGATAATGGCGAGCTGGAACAGATGCTCGAGCGGATTAAGTACAGAGGTCCGCACGAGACCTGGGTAAACCGCGAACAAGGGGTGAACCTGGGATGCAATGAGCTGAACGTGGGTGTAGACTCGAGGGAAGGCTCACATTATGCCTCCAACGGCAAGATGGCAGTTGTCCTTGATGGACGTGTATACAATCCGGAAAAGGGGAAAAAGACCGATGCCGAGGCGCTGATGGCCCTCTATGACAGATTCGGCAGCAAGTTTGCACGCAAAATAGACGGGGACTTCGCCTGCGCCGTATCCGACAACGGCAAGATGATGCTGGCACGTGATTGGGCAGGAATAAAACCCCTCTACTACGGCCATAATAGAGATGGGTCGCTATGCTTCGCTTCAGAGGCAAAGAGCCTGGTGGGCATATCCGGCGATGTCAGGGAGTTCCCACCGGGTTATGTTTACTCCACAGAGGTGGGATTCCAGAGATATACCTCTGAAGCTGTAGAGACTCCGGAGTTCGAAGATTACGAACAGGCCAAGAAGGTGGTAAAGCAACTCATGCTGGAGGCAATGGAGAGACGGATGAAGGATAACGCCGTTGGAGGAGTCCTGCTGAGCGGAGGGCTGGACAGCAGCCTTATAACCTACATGGCCTGCCAGATAAAGCCAGATATCGAGTGCTTCACCGTAAGCATGCAGGAGGGTCAAGACCTCCCGCTGGCCAAGGATGTAACCCAGTACCTGGGGGTCAAGCATCACATTTTAATCTTCGATGAGAAGGAGATAAATGAGATATTGCCCAAGGCTATCTATCACCAGGAGATGTATGAGGAAAGCTGCGTGCACGGTGCAATTGCCAATTTCCTTGCCGGACGGTTTGTCAGCCCACACACCAACTGCGTTCTAACCGGAGAGGGAGCGGATGAGTTCTTCGCCGGTTATGACGGCCAGTTCAGGCAGGGAGAGAACCCCGAAGAGGTTGCCAGTATAGTCGATAATCTCATCAACGTTGCCCACAACACCGCCCTGCAAAGGCTGGACCGGTTGGCGGCGGCGAATTCGATTGAAACCCGCACCCCCTTTCTCGACACCAAGGTGATGGACTTCTGCATGAAGATCCCACTGAACTGTAAGATTCACGGAGAGGAACAGGTGGGGAAGTGGATCCTGCGCCAGGCATTTGAGGGCTGCCTGCCCGAACACATTATCTACCAGACAAAACGCTTCTTCGCCCAGGGTTCAGGCGTGGCGTTTATCATGCGCTCGCAGGCAGAGAAAAGCATCTCCGAAAAGGAACTCGCTGAACACAACAAGAAAGCAGGCAACCCCTGGCTATCCTCTATCGAGGAGCTGTATTACTACAAAATATTCAAGGAGACATACCCCCAGCCTGCATACGATCGGCTGGTAGGCAGGTGGGACCCCTTGAGACCGGATTTCTTCCTCCGTAAGGTGGACGCATAGACACCAGCCATTTTACACCGTTCGACTAAAATCACCGGGGTGAATTGATGATTGCCTCGGGGCTTAAGTATATCGGTGTTAGCACTGCTTTATAGATTGTCCGCACCGTTCACAGAACAACTTATCCCATTTTAACCCGAAGCTCAATATTATTCCATCACTATTTTAGCACTCTTGGTAAATTCACCAAATCAGATACCACTGGTATCTCATCCTGTAACCGATATCGAATAGTTCTTCCATAATAGTTCTTCCATAGCTGTCTTCTGCGATATCTCAATAGAACGACAGCCACTATACCTCCTTGCCTACCCACGTAAATACCTGTCAACCAGCATCACATTATGCCCCTCAAGGGACGGTACATCTTAATCCCAAATCGTGGACCATCCGTTACCTAACCCTCTAAGTATCACACGACGGTCATTAAGCCTGCGTTTTATATATCGCCACTGGCAGCTTGCTGGCATGAGGCGGGAGTCCACGTCACCGGCCATCTATAAGCACCACCCCGATATTGGAATAAATGCTCACCTGCCAGCAGAGCATGCCCCATATGTCCAAAATATCTCCCTCATTAGCTGGTAGTAAGTGGATAGGCTGAGCAATCTCCTGCTTTTACCTCGATTACGAGAAAACACAGCCCAGATCTCTTTCCCTTTCAAGATACCTCTTGACAATTATTGTATATTATGTTATCATACATTATGATATGTTAAGTTATATTATATTTTGATATGTTCTGTTATGATATAGTAGGTGGTCAGGGTGAGGGAATCTAAACTAATAAGGATGGGCATCATGATAGAGGAAAACTCCAATAATAAGCGAAATAACAGGGATGGTAACCAGTTTCCAGATAGACTCCTCACCGTCCGTGACGTGGCAGATCTGCTGCACGTGCACAGCAATACGGCACGGCGCTGGAGCGACCTGGGCCTAATTAAAAGCTACCGCGTTGGCCCCCGTGGCGATCGTAGATTCAGGGCTGAGGACCTCAATACCTTCATTACCACCGTTAAGCCAAACCTGGGGGGAGCAGCGCTCATTGTCGACGATGACCCCGATATTCGGCAACTCATGGAGGATGTCGTCGAGGGGGAAGGCTACAGGGCTACCGCCGTGGAAAGCGGTGAGAGAGCCATCGAAGAGCTCGATAAGCAGCGCTTCGACTTCGTCTTCCTCGACCTGGTGCTGCCGCGCTTGAGCGGAGTAGATGTGCTCCGTGCGATAAAGGCGCGTAACAATAGAACCATAGTGGCTGTTATTACCGGGCACGGTGACGATACCCTCGCTCTTGAGGCGATGTCTCTCGGACCCATGTTTTTTATCCGAAAGCCCTTCGATATGTCCGAGATCACCACGGTTCTCGATGCAGTAATGCAGCACCCGGACAATAGCTACAGCAAACCGTAGGCTGGAAAGACACTCTTCCCCTTTTTATCCCCGTTGGCTGGGTAGAATAGGTAAGCTACACCTATTGCCAGTACCGTGTACTCGTCCACTTACTATTAATTCTGACCCATACCCCGGTCATTGTGAGCCAAAGCCCTGAGGGAAGCGAAGGTACAACAAAGAATCCAGACCTCCGCCCGAGTCGATAGATTCTCCGGTGCCCCGATGCTGATGTGTCGGCCGACCTGTCGGCCTGAATCGGGATCCCTCAGAACTGACAACCAGCGTCACATTATGCCCCAGCAATTGATGGCACATCTTAATCCCAAATCGTGGACCATCCGTCACCTAGCCCTCTAAGTAGCACACGACGGTTATTAAGCCTGCGAGATAATTATCGAGTTGCGCTGGCAAATCCTGGTTATAACCCCCGCGCTTGACCACCACATACCTATACCACCATCACCTCCTAAATGGTACAAAAGTCACATACAGGCGTTACCCCCTGACCTAGAATAAGTATAGATAAGTTAAGTATAGATATGAAATGGTAGGTGCATTGTGGATAGGCTGAGTAATCTCCTGCTTTTACCTCGATTACGAGGAAAAGCAGCCCAGATCCCTTTTCCTTTCAAGATACCTCTTGACAATTATTGTATCTTATGTTATCATACATTATGATATGTTAAGTTATATTATATTTTGATATGTTCTGTTATGATATAGTAGGTGGTCAGGGTGAGGGAATCTAAACTAATAAGGATGGGCATCATGATAGAGGAAAGCTTCAACAATAAGCGAAATAACAGGGAAGGAAACCAGTTTCCAGATAGACTCCTTACCGTCCGCGACGTGGCAGAACTGCTACACGTGCACAGCAATACGGCACGACGCTGGAGCGACCTGGGCCTAATTAAAAGCTACCGCGTTGGCCCCCGTGGCGATCGTAGATTCAGGGCTGAGGACCTCAATACCTTTATTACCACCGTTAAGCCAAACCTGGGGGGAGCAGTGCTCATTGTCGACGATGACCCCGATATTCGGCAACTCATGGAGGATGTCGTCGAGGGGGAAGGCTACAGGGCTACCGCCGTTGAAAGCGGTGAGAAAGCCTTGAAAGAGCTCGATAAGCAGCACTTCGACTTCGTCTTCCTCGACCTCATGCTGCCGGGCCTGACCGGAGTAGATGTGCTCCGTTTTATAAAGGAGCATGAAAATAAAACCATAGTGGCTGTCATTACCGGGCACGGTGACGATGCCCTCGCTCTTGAGGCGATGGAGCTGGGTCCCATGTTTTTTATCCGAAAGCCCTTCGATATTTCCGAGATAACCACGGTTCTCGATGCAGTAATGCATCATCCAGAAAATAGCTCCAGCAAACCGTAGGCTGGAAAGATGCTCTTCCCCCTTTCTATCCTCGTTGGCTGGGTAGAATAAGTAAGCTACACCTATTGCCAGCACCCGCCCTCCACGAGCACGCCCAAGGGGCATTCATTCCTGCAAATGTCTACTCCTTTCATCAGTGGCACGCTTGCTGGACATGCGCCTCCCCACGGTGGTATCTCCAGTATCCGATGGATCTCATTCATTATTGGCCCACGATGAACGACACTTATCGATCGTGATAGCCTATCCTTAGTATTTCCCAGGATAAAACACATCTAGCTCCTCCCTTCGAAACCTCCCATCGCTACCATTTACAACAGGGTTAGCCCGGGGGAACCCGCGATCGCTCCATCACCATACTGTGCCTTTATTTAAATTCAAGCATGCTGCAGCCGGGCAAGCCATGGAAGCAGGCAATAGTTTATTCGTCTACACAGAAGCACCTTGAACAGAACAAAATTTATTAAAAAATTCACCTGCAAATCCCCTTGACAAAACCCGCATGTCATCTTAGTATTCCACGCTCATCAACCTATTCCAGCATCATGAGAAGGTAGGGCTATCAGGTTTTGGTGAAAAGGGGGAGATAAGTATAGTTTAGTGAACTTGTTTGATATTGACTGCTGCCGCTCCTTATGTAATGATGGATGATAGTAACCTAGGAATATTGTAGGTATGTGTAGGTTGAAGCAGGTCATCCAATCAACAAGGGGTGCCCAATTTAGCTTTCTAGCGCAGGAGTACCGGAGTAATAAATGGCAAGGCCAAGGCGAATAGTAAAGACACTAGGTGTAGTCCCACTATTACTAGCTTTGATGCTGGTAGCACTTGTTGCCGCTCCGCTTCTGAGCATCGGCATAACACAGGCTACGCAGACCACCATCGTCTTCCAGGATGATTTCGGCACTACTTACGCGAACACTGTTCCCGGTTGGACTGATAGCGATGGGAGTGGGCATGACTGTGCCACTAGGCCCACTTATGGCACGGGCGATAAGTACCTCCGCCTGCGCAGCGGCGGGATGGCCACGAAGTCGGCCATCGACACAACAGGCCTGGTGAACATCCACCTGGAGTACGATTGGGGCCAGGATACCGACCGAGATGGCAGTGACGACGGCGATCTCGTTGTGCAGTGGAAGCTCTCTGCTGCCGGCAGCTGGACCACCGTCAATACACACGACCTTTCTAACGACACTACGACCTGGCCGGCAACGTATGTTGATGCAGCCCTTGGCATCACTGCGGAAGGCACCAGCATTGATATCCGTTTCTGGGGAGACACCGATGAAGATCCTGACAGCGCACGGGTGGACAATGTCGTCGTCAGCGGCGACCCCGCGACAGCACCTTCACCATCACCAAGCCGGTCGCCTTCGCCCCCGCCTACGCCTACGCCGACACCGACATCGTATGAGAGTATGGCAGCGGTAGTAGTAGTTATAGCTCGGATCACCCAGCCAATAGGCTCATCAGTAGAGCCCACATTTGTAGACGGTAACCCATTCTGCGTAGATACTTGCGGGGGCACTGAATATAAAATAGAAGAGCCAGTTACATCGGGCTCCCACGTGCTTCCCGATAGCGCCGGTACGATTAACATAACAGTAACAGGAAACTATTTCGATTGGACATCGACAATAGGCATAGACTGTGTAATCGTAAAGGGTGGTCCCAATGCTAATGTTTACTATTACGACCCTGAATCGTTTGGTGATACTGGACTCCATGCACCAATTAAACTCAGTAATGGAAAGCCTTTCGGGCTAAGCCATATAAGTTTCTGTTATAACATAGAGCCAACTCCTACTCCGACGCCAACGCCGACGCCTACGCCTACCCCGACACCTAACTGTACTCCTACCCCGACGCCTACGCCAACACCGAGGTGTACTCCTACTCCGACACCTAACTGTACTCCTACGCCGACCCCTACTCCGACACCAACGCCGACACCTACCCCGACACCAACACCAACTCCTACGCCAACTCCTACACCTGACTGTGGTAATGTCTCGGTCGATAAGACCGCTCAGGAAGAGGGGTGCCGCACATACAAGGTTACACTGAATATCACGGGTGAGCCGTGCGCCAAGCCTGTTGATGTGATGCTGGTCTTCGACCGCTCAGGCTCCATGGATGATGGCGTGGGGCTAGAGCCGTTTAATTCTGCCAAAGCTGGGGCCAAGGCTTTCATTGACCAGCTGAATACCGATGATAAGGTCGGGCTGGTCTCCTATCATACCACTGCATATTTGAACAACGGCTTAACCTTTACTCACAATGATGTTAAAACTTCCATCGATGGTCTATCCATCGGCGACTATACCAACATCGCTGCAGGAATCTATCTGGCAACCCAGGAGATTATCGCCAATGGCCGTACGGATGCAGAGAAGGCTATAATCGTGCTTTCGGATGGCGTCGCCAATAGGGCCAGCGTTTCATGTACCGGCTGTGGCATATATCCATGTTATAGCACTTCGCCTACAATTTACGCGCCGAATAACAGGGGTACTTGCTGCACAAATGACGCAATTAACCAGGCCCTGGCTGCCAAGGTCCTAGGTTACAAAGTATTTAGTATCTTCCTCGAGAACGTCAATACTTCAGACTGCGGCAATACATCTCGCACATCACTACTTGGTTCTGAGACACTAAAAGCGGTATCTTCAGGAGCAGGCTTCTACTACGAAACCACCGATCCAAGCGACCTGGAGGAGATCTACGAAAAAATCGCCGGCCAGCTCAACACCGCAGCGACAGATGTAGTGGTCACGGACGACGTATCAGATGAGTTCGATGTCGATACTGGCAGCTTTAGCCCCAGCCAGGGCACCGTAAGCTTCAACTCCGGTATTAACACCATTACCTGGAACGTTAGTGATGTTGGTAGTACATCAGTGACCCTGACCTACCAGGTCACCGCCAAGGCAGGTTATTCCGGCTCCCTTGATGTCAACGACCTGGCGACAATGAACTACACCGATGTGGATAGCAACCCCCAGTCGAAGGTCTTTCTTATACCCACTGTTAACGTGCCCTTTGATCTCCTAGCCTCCGCTTCCAGTAACTCACCAGTATGCGAAGGCGGTACCATACAGCTCAACGGTTCGGCCACCGGCGGCACACCTCCTTATTCCTCCTATAGCTGGACACATATCCCCGACTGGTCAAGCTTTATACAGAACCCCACCAGGTCCCCTGCTACCATAGCTATGTCCGGTACCTATACCCTGAACGTTACCGATTCCAACGGCTGCTGGGATACCGATACTACTAGTGTGGTGGTTAATCCCTGTCCTACTCCTACTCCTACTCCTACTCCTACCCCTACCCCTACCCCTACACCAACACCTACGCCAACTCCTACTCCAACCCCGACGCCTACTCCTACGCCTACTCCTACTCCTACTCCAACCCCGACGCCTACTCCTACACCTACTCCTACACCGACACCTACTCCTACTCCAACGCCAACTCCTACTCCCACACCTACGCCAACTCCCACTCCCACTCCTACTCCAACGCCGACGCCTACTCCTACCCCTACTCCTACCCCGACCCCTACCCCTACACCAACACCTACGCCTACTCCTACCCCAACG
>Ga0307378_10004128_pt1 | contig 20916 bp, 17 predicted proteins | sample UN1MG_FD_202238 | JGI IMG/M metagenome (GOLD analysis project Ga0307378, IMG submission 202238) | Soil microbial communities from Risofladan, Vaasa, Finland - UN-1 | ecosystem: Environmental > Terrestrial > Soil > Coastal area > Acid sulfate soil | place: Finland: Risofladan, Vaasa | collected... | reverse complement strand
CAGATACGACCAACCAGCAGAACGAACTGCTCGATTGGCAACAGAAAACAAAAAACAGCACTCGAAAAGAGTCTAACCGTCTCGTCCTGTAATAGATTCACGTCCTAGGAGCGAGACGGCTACTTTGGAGATCCGTCGATCACATCTTCACCCGATGGACCCGGTGGTTGTTCGTATCCAGCACGTGGATCTTTCCGCGGCTGTCGCGGACCAGGGCCCAGGGGTTGTGCATCTGTCCTTCGCCGCGGCCTTGGGTCCCCCAGCATCCCAGCGGCTCGAGCGTCTCGCCGTCGTACCTGAGCTTCTGCACGCGGTGATTGCCGTACTCGCAGACGTAGACCGTATCCTCCTCGCCGAAGATCAGATCGTAGGGGTAATACAGCTCACCCAGGCCGCTGCCCTCGCGTCCCCACACGAGTTCGAGGTTCCCTTCCGTATCGAAGACCTGGATGCGATGGTTGCAGGCGTCGGCCACCCAGATCCGGTCCTGCCGATCGACGGCCAGACTCTGCGGCAGCGCGAACCGGCCGGGCTCGCAGCCGTGGCCGCCCCACTGCAAGAGGAACTCCCCCTCGGGCGAGAACTTCTGGATCCGGTCGTAGTCGCCTTTCTCGGCGATGTAGTAGTTCCCCTTCGAATCCTGCACCGCGTCGGTCACCTGGCCGAACTCGCCGGGCCGATTGCCCGGCGTGCCGCCGATCTTGCGCAAGAGTTCACCCTCGGGAGAATAGACCAGAACCTGATAGTAGTGCGTGTCGGCCACCAGGAGGTTGTCATCGCATCCGATCGACAGTCCGGTCGGTTTTCCGTCCTCTTTCAGCGGAATCCGCCAACCGCGAAGGAAACGGCCTTCGGTGTCGAAGACCTGGATCCGGGCCGTCTTGTCCACTACGTAGATCCGGTCGTATCGATCGATCGCCATCGCTCGGGGCCGCTGCAGCCGACCGTCGCCGACTCCCCGCGAACCCCAAGTCGCTTCCCGCGTACCGCAGTCGGTCGGGTCGGTGCCGCAGCCGGCCAGCAGGAGTATCAGCCACAGGCTGGACCATGAAGTTCTGCACATGCCGAGCGTCCGCCCTCGGGTTGACCGTTCCGCGTAACAGCCCGTATAGTAGAATATTACGTCGAAGGAAGAAACGGCCGGGACGCTTGGGCCAGCTTATGCCACCCGAGGTAATTGATCTCGCTCATACCGAGGACTCGCGCGACGTCGTGCATCGAGCAGTCCAGGCGCTGGTCGAAGGTCGGCTGGTGGCCTTTCCCACCGAAACGGTCTACGGCGTGGCGGCCAGCGCGCTGGACGAGCGGGCCGTGATGCGGCTGGTCGAGGTGAAAGAGCGGAAGCCGGGCCACGCCTTGCCGTTGGCCATCAAGAGCGCCGACGAAGCCCGGGACTATGCCCCCGACATGAGTCCGCTGGCCCAACGCCTTGCCCGGCGGTGTTGGCCGGGGCCGGTGACCCTGGTCGTCGACGATTCCCATCCGGAGAGCCTTGTCCGGCAGTTGCCCGCGAAAGTCCAAGAGGCCGTCTCGCCGGAAAGTACGGTTGGTTTGCGCGTGCCGGGCCATCGGGTGATCCTGGACGTGCTGCGGATGTTGGCCGGCCCGTTGGCGCTGTCCAGTGCGAATCGATCCGGCCAGCCGGACGCGGTTACCGCGGGCGAAGTGATCGATGCGTTGGGGGAGCATCTCGGTCTGGTTCTGGACGACGGGCCGTGCCGATTCGGACAGCCTTCCTCCGTGGTTCAGGTCAAAGACGACCAATACGAGATCCTTCGCCCCGGCGTCGTTCCCGAAAAGACGCTGCGCCGGCTATCGACGGCGATGGTGTTGTTGGTCTGTACGGGCAACACGTGTCGCAGCCCCATGGCGGAGATCTCGCTACGTGAGATGCTGGCCAAGCGGCTGGACCTTTCGATCGAGGAAGTGGACGACCCGAAATCGGGCCGGCCGGGCGTGATCGTGATGTCGGCGGGCATCGCGGCCATGATGGGCGGCCGCGCCAGCCACGAGGCCGTCGAAACGATGGCCAGGCTGGGGCTGGACCTCCGCGGCCACGAGACGCAACCGCTGACCGAGACGCTGGTCAGGCACGCCGACACGATTTGGACGATGACCCGCTCGCACCGCGAGGCCATTGTTGCCCAGTGGCCGGACGCGGCCGAGCGGACGGCGTTGCTTTCCCTGGACGGATCGGACATCGTTGACCCGATCGGGGGGCCTCCGGAACGTTATCAGCGGTGTGCGTCCCAAATCCGTTTTGCGCTGGAGGCCCGGCTGGACGAATTCGACTTCTAGAGTAACAATGGATGTGGGGAGCAACTCGGGTCTTGGTCCCCCTTCGATCCGTACTCTGCTTGTAAGGTCTCATGGCTCATGCGAATTGCGGTTGGTAGCGACCATCGTGGTTATTCCGTTCGATCCAAGGTGATCGAGTTGGTGGAACGCCTCGGGCACGAGGTCGTGGACATGGGGACCTTTACTCCGGAGGCGGTGGATTATCCCGACGTCGCGGCGATCGTAGCCCCGAAAGTCGGCAGCGGCGAAGTCGACCGGGGGATTCTGGTCTGCGGCACGGGGATGGGGATGTGCATCGCCGCGAACAAGTTTCACGGTGTCCGGGCGGCCCCCTGTCACGACGCGCTGACCGCCGAGATGAGCCGCCGCCACAACGACACGAACGTCTTGTGCCTCTCGGCCGATCTACTCGGCGAACGGCTGATCGACCGCATGATCGAACTCTGGTTGACGACTCCCTTCGAGGGCGGTCGTCACGCCCGGCGCATCGAGAAGATTACCCGCCTCGAACAGCAGCCCTTGGCAGACGGTTGAACCCGTCGAAGGGTGCGTCTCTTGTCTACGGACAACCGCTTAGCCGACTTTTCGGTTTATTCCGATTATTCCGGACCGGGATCGGGGTCGTAACGGCTTTGGTCAAGAAAATTAGCAGGAACCTCATGTCCGAGGGTGGCAGGCTCTTGGAAATTTTTCCAGTTCTTGCTAAAGTCGAATCTTAGACTCGGACCCCGTCGCAACCACCTGTTCTGCCATCTTCTCGAGGCAAGGGTACCGTTCCATGCATCAATCTCGTCGCCCCCACCCGGACGAAGTCGAACAGCTACTTCGCAATGCCGAACTGCGCAACGAACTAGAGCGTTACTTCGACGAGTCGATCAGCCGCGTGAATATCCAGCACTTCTCGCTTGCGGCCGAGAACGAGTTCTTGGCGTGCATGCTCGCCTGGGAGCAGGCGCCCGTTCTGCCGATCTATCGGTGGTTCGAGCCGGAGTTGCGGCCGCCGCGTCCCGAATCGCTCAACGACGAAGACCTCAAGTGCATCCTCTGGGACGTGATTCGCAAGCTCTCCCGACGGCGGATCGTGATGGACTTCACCGATCACCTTTCGGACTGCCAACTGTACTGCCTGATTTACCGGGATATTCTGCCCGCGCGGGAAAAGAAAATGGACAGACCGGGCAACTACCTGCACTGGGATTGCACGGGTCCGAACCCGGATCCGGACGTGTGGCTTCGCTATTACGCGACCGAGGAAGAGCGGACCGACTGGTCAAGCACTTACCACCAGCCGCTTCCGCCCGCGGCTCCACCACCCCATCCCCGAAAGCTGCCGAGGGAACCCGAGCAGGCGGACGAGGTCTAGCTACGTCAGGTCGTGCTTCTTGAGTTTTCGGGCGAGCGTGGCGCGATGGACTTGGAGCATTCGCGCCGCTTGGCGCTGGTTGTAATTGGTATGCTCCATCGCTTGGACGATCGCCCGACGCTCCACCTGGTTCAGACTCATCATCTCGGGCGACGGTCTGCTCGAATCCGATTCGGCCAAGAGCATTTCGGTCAGGATTTCCGGCTGCAGCCCGGTGGCGTAAAGCCGTTCGACCCAGGAAGCCAACTCGCGGACGTTGCCCGGCCAGGGATATTCCGCCAGGCAGAGCCGGATGTCCCGATCGATGGCGATTTCCTCGCGATCGTAGCGCCCGGCGTTGAGCGAAACGAAATGCTCCAGCAGGACGGGAACGTCCTCCGGCCGGTCGCGCAACGGGGGAATGACGATCCGAACGACGTTCAGCCGGTAGAAGAGATCCTGGCGGAACTCGCCGTGGTTGACCATGTCCCGCAAGTTCCGGTTGGTGCCGGCGATGAACCGCGTGTCCACCTTCACCGGGATCGGCTTGCCCACCGGCATCACTTCCTGATTCTGCAACACGCGGAGCAATTTCGGCTGAAGATGGAGCGGGATCTCGCCGACCTCGTCCAGGAAGATCGTGCCTCCGTCGGCCGTGCGCACCAACCCGAGCATGTTCTGCTCCGCACCGGTAAACGCACCACGGACGTGTCCGAAGAACTGGCTCTCGAAGAGCGACTCGCTGATGCCGGCGCAATTGACGGGGATGAAAGCGCAACCGCTACGACGGCTTTTTCTCCAGATCCTTCGGGCAAGCAACTCCTTACCCGTTCCGCTATCCCCTTCGATAAGAACACAACAGTCGCTGACGGCGACGTTGTCGGCCAGATGGAGGACATCACGAATCGCCTTGGACACCCCCACGATGGGGTGTGCTTCCGACTCCTTCCCTGCGCTACGATTCATGCTCCAAATCCCTTCCGGTCGCCCGCATGGGGCGATTCCCTCAGACGACCGTATTGATTCCGCGCTGCCTCCGTTTAGTGTTACAGCCTTCTTTATCACCCGTTGTTCCGGGCGTCTTCGATCAGGCCGACCATGTGGGCGGCTTCGGACATCGCTACCTTCGCGCCCCCACCGGATACATACCAAGATAATCCTTTTGTAAGGATTGTCAACGATTTGCGATGCGTAAAACCGTGCGAAACGGAAAAATCGTGATGTTTTTCATGGGGGACATTGACACGACTTGTGCCGGCGCGGCCGAAGGGCTTGTGGAATCTAGTATTATTACCATTTGTAGTTAGCTCTAAGGACGTACACCACGTGGCTAAGACTCCGATGGTACCCATCCATAATTCCTCCGGTAAACGGTCGGCAGAGCGGCCTTCACTCGATCCAACCGCCACCCAAGACCCTCTCGCCGTCGTAGCAGACGGCCGCCTGTCCGGGCGCGACGCCGTAGCAGGGCTCCGCGAAGCGGATGCGGAAACGGTTGCCCGGGAGGAATTCGACCGTGGCATCTGCGGGCCGGCTGCGGTAGCGGATTTTTACCTGGCAGCGCAGCGATCCGGTCGACTCCTCGATCAGCCAGTTGGCCTCTTGAGCCGCAAGTTCTTTTCTGGCAAGATCTTCCTTCGTCCCGACGACTACCCGCCGCGTGTCGCGATCGATCCGTACCACGTAGCGTGGCTCGCCGAAGGCCACGCCAAGCCCCTTGCGCTGGCCGATCGTGAAACGCTCCAGCCCTTCGTGACGGCCCACGACCGTTCCGTCCATGGTCACAATTTCACCGGAGGTCGGGACTTCGCCACAATGCTCTTTGACGAATCGGGCGTGGTCCTGATCGGGTACAAAGCAGATTTCCTGACTGTCGCGCTTGCCGGCCACGCGGAGTCCCAGCCGGCCGGCGATCCGGCGGATTTCGTCCTTGCCGTACGTGCCGACCGGAAACATCAGCCGCTTCAGCAGGGACCGATCGATCCCGAAAAGCACGTAGGATTGGTCCTTGGAAAGGTCACGGCCGCGGCACAAGGCCGTTTCGGCCGGCTCGCGAGAGGACGGATCCCGCGATCCGATGCCCTCCAAACGGGCGTAGTGACCGGTAGCGACGAACTCGGCACCCACGCTATCGGCGTATTCGAACAGTCGGCCGAACTTCAACCAGGTGTTGCAGACGATACACGGGTTGGGCGTGCGGCCGGCGATGTAGGCCTCGACGAAATAGTCGACGATGCGGCCGAATTCGGCCTCGAAGTTCACCGCATAGAAAGGGATGCCCAGCATGTCGGCCACTCGGCGTGCATCGGCCGCGTCGGCGGCGCTGCAGCACCCCTGTTTGTGCCGGGCCGACCCATCGCAAACGTTCTTCGGCTGCTGCCCGTGCCGCATGAACAGGCCGATCACCTCGTGCCCTTGCTCGCGCAGCAGCCAAGCCGCCACGCTGCTATCCACGCCGCCCGACATGGCCAATACGACACGCGCCATCGATTCTCGACCAGACGAATGTGGGTTGTTACGATTCCCGGGCCCCCTTCCAGTGAAGTCTATCGGTTCATCGACAATCCTCCAAACCACTCGGTCTTTCCCGGTGGGCCGGCGCCGATATAATAGGTTGCTTGCCCAGAGGCGGCCTGCGTCGAAGGCGTGTCCAATCATATGGAGCCCACCTCCGCAGTAGGAATACACACCCCGCGAAGGAGTCTAATCATGGACAGAGAACTCGTCAACCGTGCCGAAGTGATTCAGCAGCGGATCCTCCAACTGCGAGACTCTCTTTGACTTCGCGGGCAGACAATCCCAGGTGGAGGCCCTCGAGAACCAGATGGCCTCGCCCGATTTCTGGAACAACCAGGAAAAGGCACAGCAAGTCATCATCGAGTTGAAGGGGATCAAGGCGATCTTGAGACCCTTGGAGGATTTCGGCAAGGCGTGCGACGATCTGGCCGCCTTGATCGAGATGGCCCAGGAGGATGAAGGCTTCGCAGCCGAGGTGCCCGGCGAACTTCAACGGCTCGAAACGGAGCTGGAGGATCTGGAGACGCGGGCGCTGCTCGACGGGCCTCTGGATCCCAACCCGGCCATCATGACCATCAACGCCCGAGACGGCGGCACCGACGCGAACGATTGGGCGGAAATGCTGTTGCGGATGTACCTGTTCTGGGCTCAGAAGGAGGGTTATGCAACCGAGTTGCTCGACCGGCAGGACAACGAGGAGGCAGGCATCAACAGCGCCAGCATCGCCGTTCGCGGGCCGATGGCGTACGGATACCTCAAGGGCGAGAGCGGCATGCACCGATTGATCCGCATCAGCCCCTTCAACGCCGAAGGAAAACGCCAGACGAGTTTCGCCGCGGTGGACGTGTCGCCCGAGGTCTCCGACCAGATCGACATCGAAATCCGCGACGAGGACGTTCGCGAGGACGTGTTTCGGGCCCGGGGCGCGGGCGGCCAGCACGTCAACAAGACTTCCAGCGCGATCCGGCTGACGCACTTGCCGACCAACATCGTCGTGCAGTGTCAGAACGAGCGGAGCCAGCACAAGAATCGGGCGACTGCGTTGAAGATGCTGCGGGCTCGGCTGGCCCGCGTGGAAGAAGAAAAACGCGAGGCCGAACAGGTCGCTAAGTACAACCAGATGCCCAAGGTCGGCTTCGGCTCCCAGATCCGCAGCTATTTTCTTCATCCCGACCAACGCGTCAAGGACGCCCGGACCGGCTTCCTGGAAGGCAATTTCCACAGCGTCCTGGACGGGAATATCCAGGGGTTCTTGGACGCGTACTTGAGAATCAGGACGCAGAAGAAGTAGCGGATTGGCCAGTTTTCCGACAACGCCGAATCCCACATCGGACCATTGTAGAATGTAGTCGTTTAGCGGGCGGGCTTGCCCGCCGTTGTTTCGGCAAGAAACATGGCTGCCGCAACGGCGGGCAAGCCCGCCCGCTAAACGCTGTGCTGAAATCAGCGTGGTTCTTGTCGAACGATGGCACTCCATACGTTCGACGAACCAACCCGGCGCGATAGCACTAATTCAATCGGATCTGGACGAACGCCGGCTGTGTGGAGGGCGGAGTCGTCGGCAGCAGGACGGTTGCGGAGCCGGTTCGCGGAACCAGCAGGATGTTGGCCGAAGCGTCGAGCACGTACTCGCCCAGCGGCACGTTCCCGAAGCGAAACTCGCCCTTGGCGTCCGTCGTCGCCGTCAGGTCGGTCCCGCGGATTCTCACCGCCGCGTTGATCACGGGCACGTCGACCAGCAACAGCCGCACGACGACCCGGCCGCTGACGTCGGGCGCAAGGTCCGGCGTTCCCTGGGGCAATCGGATTCCGATCTTGGCCGCCAGCGTGATCGTCGCCTGCTTGAAGTACTGGAATTTCACGTGATTGACGAAGTCCGGCTTCCTCCGCGCCCACAGGAAGGCACTGTTGAGCGTGCCGACGGGCAGCCGATCCTGGTCGGTCAACGCGACGACGTAGGTGATGTACGCGATTTCGTCGGGGTCGGCGGTCCGCAAGTCGACCCGAATCGTGTCCACGTCCAGCCGGTCCTGCGCGTCTGCCGTGGGAAACCCGGCCAGTGTCAGCACGGCCGTCAGGGCCGCGATTGCCAGAATCCTTCCGAGCATGACCACCACACCTCAAGTCCTAACGTGGGGCACGTTTGCAACGTGCCCACAACCGAAAAGGCACGTTGAAAACGTGCCCCACAACTTGCGCGCACGGCGCGCAAAAGTCACAACGCAACACCCCAACACCACATTGGGGGGAACGTCGTACGGCAAGCTTGTAGCCGAATCGGCCGAGCCACGCAAGAGCATTTCGGATTTCGGATTTCAGATTTCGGATTTGAGGCGCGGGCAGGGTAACGGTCGAAGAGGGCGGGGAGCACGAAAAACCGGCACGTTCCTGTAGACACGGACTGCCGATCCGGGGATAGTAGAAAAGGTGGGCGACTCGACCGGAACCTTTTCCCAAACATCAACGTCCCACTAACCCGGATTATTCATGACCCCGGGAATTGCGTGACACACCGTCGTAGCCACGTTCGCCAGAACGTGGTCGTAACCCTTGGGCACGCTCCACGTTCTGGCGAACGTAGCTACAAGCCTATGAATAATCCGGGCTAAATCCCAAATCTGAAATCTGAAATCTGAAATCTGAAATCCGCCCCCCCCCTATGTCTCGACCCATCGCCATCCTCGCCCTGCTGCTGTTGCCGGCCGTGACCGGTGCGGACGAAGAGCCCGCTACGGCCGAGCAGGCCCGGTTCGGCGAGGAAGTGGCGCGTCTGATCGAGGGTCTGGACAACGATCGGTTCGAGGTTCGCCGCCGGGCGGCCGCCCGGCTCGAGGAGTTGGTGGCCGATCCGCAGTGGCAGCGACTGCTCGCCGAGGAGTTCCATCGGGTGTTGGCCCGAGTGGACGTGTCGTCCGAGGTTCGCTGGCGATTAAGGCAGTGGTGTGGCCGACTGCCCGAGGTTGTGCGCCGGCCCGCCGAGAACGTCTCCGAGGAGGGAATCGACCGGCTGGTGGAGAAGCTCGACGACGAAGCGTTCGACGTTCGCGAGGGGGCGGCCCGGCGGCTGGAGGAGTTGTCGCTTCAAGATGAACCTCTGCCGTGGCTGAAGAAGGCACTCCAAGCGCGGCTGGCCGGGCCGATTACCACGGAAGCAGCGGTTCGAGTGAATCGGCTGCTGCAGGGAATGCGGCCGGCCATGGTGGCCGAGTACTGGTACGGGCGCAGCCACAGGACCGAGCAACATCTGCTGATCGGCGTGCCCAGCCAGGTGCTCGGGGCCGAGCGTCCCAGCCACTTCGACCGCATCGACGACGACCTGGCCCATTGCGTCAGCGGCAACACGCTCAGTCCGGGCGACTATCCGGTGGGCGTGGCGTTTCCCGATCCTGTCCAGGAGACGGGCATGTTCCACCTGGTCAATCTGCCCACGCCGCGACGCCGATTGGAGTATCAGCGCTACGTGCAAACCGACGAGTCCGCCCGTCTGACCGAGTTGAGCCGCCGGACACTCGATCGCGTCCTCACCGAGCGGCGCGAACTCTCCGAGCGCGAGTTGATCATGCTCGGCCAACTCGATCCCGTCGAAGTCTCGCGATTCGCCGGCCGGTATTTCCACGTCGTCGAGGATGGGCGTCTTCCGCCGCCGCAGGTCCCCGTGGGCATGGCGGCGTATCCTCGCGTGGGCGGGTGTCCCAGCCGGTTCGGCATGATCTGCGTGCAGTTGGCCACCGACGGGACCAAAGACGCCGTGCCGGGGCTCTTGGAGGCGATTGAAAAGGCCCGCTTCCTTCCGCCGGAGCGTTCGGCCCCATACCGACTCCAGTGGCTGGCCGCGTTGTCGATCGCCGGCCGCGACCCTTGGCCGGAGGTGGACCGGTGGCTGGGCAGTTTGATCTCCCACGATGAAACTCTGAGAATCGACCTCCACGGCGGTCCCGAATTGGGGGCGACGGCCGCCGGGTTGTTGTGGAGCCGCCACGGCCGGGAGCCGCCCTCGCGAGACCTGCTCTACCCGGTGGTCGAACCGCTCATCAAGAGCCGATTTCGCATCGACGGCTACCGTTTTCCTTCCGACGCCGCCCGAGAGGCCATCCGGCAGTGGTGGCAGGGAGTTGTCAACACCCCAGAGTCTTCGCCGTGACCAGCCAACGGAGTTCACCCCGGGCGATCTCGGGCGGGCCGTGGAAGCGGATCGCGGCAATCGCCCCCTTGGCGAAACGGATCTCCGTGTCTCCCTCGCCAATCAACTCGGCGACCAGCCGGCTGACGTCCGGCGCGTGACCTACCCAGGCGATTTCACGCCCGTCGTCCAGACGAGCGGTAGTCCATTCGATCAACGCTTCCAGATTGCTGCCGGGCAACAGGGCGTCGAGCGGCACGACTTCCGGATCGCCCGGCGTAGAGGCGGCCACAATCTCGGCCGTCTGCCGACAGCGGACCATCGGGCTGGTGGCGATGATCTCGGGAGCGAATCCCTGTGAAGCAAGCTGCTCGACCATTCGGGCGAAACGCTTCTTGCCCGCCGCGGTCAAAGGGCGCTCGGAGTCGTCGGGCCACTGGGGGTCGCCGTAGTGCCCGGCCTGGGCGTGTCGGATGATGTAAAGGTCCATCGGAATAATCCGCCGCCGGAGGTCTTCGGCCGTAAATGCGGGAGCCCGAAAATGGGGACTGGCTCCGTCGAGATGCGATTTCTCAGTGTTGTTTCGCGTAGCCGACGGTGCCAATCCCCTTTTTCGAGCGGTGCGTCTGGAACTCCGTGGAAAAGGGGGACAGGCACCGAGCCGGCAGCGCTTTTCCGCGACTTCACACCATTTGCGACTCGGAGCCAGTCCCCATTTTCCACTCACGGCTTACAGTTCGAGTTGCTACCCAATTATAAGCCACGAAGTCGAACAATCCACTTCCCCTGACTTCACCACGCCCCCCCACGCCTCCCGTCCGTCCTTTCACGTGCCTCATTCCGGCTATTTCTCTCGCCAAAGCACTCGATCCTCGATTCCCAGTTCTTTCTGCCGGGCGACGATGTCGGCCTTGAACCGTTTGGCGTCTTGGGGATAGCCGGCGGTCGGTCGCAGCCCCGGGACGCGCCGGCACCAGAAGGCGTTGAAGGCGCGCATGGCCAGTTCGCGGAGATACTTCGACGCCATCGAGGCCAGCGCCGCGGCCAGCGAAGATTCGCCCTTGGCCCGAAAGCGGAATTCCACCCGACGCTCCGGCGGCCCGAACCGATAGACGCTCTGCGCGCGGCCTTCTCCGCGGATCTCGATCAGCCGCTCGGGAAAGTGTTCGGCCAACAGCGGGGCGTAGCGGTTCCGACCGCCGTGCTTGTCGCAGGTTACGGTGATGGGCTGTTCATCCAGCGGCTCCATCAGTCGTGCGGCCAGTTCGAGAGTCACGTGCGACAGCGCGGCCCCTTTGGAGTCGTGCTCTCGGACCAGGTCGTTGAACCGTTGGGGAAAGACCGCCCGGCTTCGCAGATCCAGCAATCGCACGTCCGCCGCGGCCAGTCCTTCACGAACGGCCGTTGCCAGCGGGGCCAGTTCCGCCGGGTCGGCGTCCAGCGGCGCGGCCGAGTCGTAATCGGCGTACCAGGGGATTGCCGGCAGCCAATGGGCCGATTCGGGCGCCAACACGTTCCACACGTCGCGCCAAGAATCGGGTTTCCGGCCCACGATGGACAAGGCCGTCCAGATTCCCCGTTCCAGATTCCGCAATCCGCCGCCCGGCTTGTAGAGGAGCTTCGAATCGGCCACCGCCACGCGGCCGTTGAGGTTCCCGAAAGCCCGTTGCGTCGAAGGCGCGATCACGGCCTCGAGCCGCTGGTACAGATCGTCGTCGTCCGTCCCGTCGGGCACTTCCCACAGCGACGCCGAAACGACCAACGGCCCCAAGTTCGGCCCATAGCCGGCTTCGTCGATCCCGATCAGGTACGGCACAATACAAGCCTCGGTAGGACGGATTTCCGAGTCCGTCGAGCAGGACGCGTTTCCCAGACACATTTCCGCACCAGCCTATCATCCGGCTGGCGGAAAAGCCAGAGGGCACGGGCAGCAGGGGGCAGCAGGGGGCCGGTGCATACGGCTTGTTTCACACCAGCCGTAAGTGTAGAATCCATGTTGTATGGTGGGCTCAGTGCTGCAGGGAGAGATCTATGGGTGCCAGTGAACTGCGAAAAGAGATCGTGGAGCGAATCGGATCGCTCTCCGAAGAACGGTTACGCGCCGCGTATTACTTCATTTCATACCTCTACGAACATGAGGACGATGTGGCCACTGACGAACTCTTGAAAATCGAGGGTTTTCCGGCCGCCCTCGACCGTGCCGAACGGGAGGCTGCGGCAGGCCAAACGGTCCCGCTGGCGAAAGTGCGTCGCGATGTATGAAATCGTCCTCACTCTGAGATCGCACCATGACAGAACTTATTCTTCACGTCGAAGAAACTCCCGACGGGCGTTTGACGGCCCGGGCGGTCGGGGAATCGATTTCCATCGAGGCAGAATCCATCGACGAACTGCCCGAGAAAATCCGTCAGGCGGTCGTCCGTCGCTTTCCCGTTGCTGCGGACCGCCCGGCAGTCGTCCATCTCTATTTCCTGCACGACGGCGGACTGGCTTCCACCTGCACGCTGCCGCTATCCTGGTCGTGACCGGCGAGTACGCACCATCCGACAACGGAGGCATGTAGGGTGGGCAATGCCCACCTTCGGATCCGCACGCGGTGTTTTGGTGGGCGGTGCCCACCCTACGGCTCGGACGTCAAAACCGACAACTCGCGGATCGACGTATACGGGCCGCCGTCGGCCGAGGAGAGGGCGCGGAGCATCACGTAGCGGCCGGGCTTGGCGGCGAAGAGCACCGTCTGCTCCGAGTTCCGGTCGGTGAAGCTGCCGCTGGTCACACGCTCGCCCGGGCGGCTGGGATCGTCGCTGACGAAGAACTCGCAGTCCTTGACGTCGCCGGTGCCGTTGCGCGGCTGGTAGCGGAATCCGCAGACCGGGTACGTTTTGCCCAGGTCGATGACGATCTCGTGCGGGTGCGAAGGCTGCTGGTCATCGCTCTGCGTGTGCCAATAGGTGCGCGGATCGTCGTCGAACGCGTTGCCGGCCGCCGCGTCGGCCGCCGTCGTCTCTTCGCTGTCCACGCGGACCAGTTGCCACGCGTCCTTGGGAATGCTCTCGACGGCGTCCTTGCCCGGCGGATCACGCGGGAAAGGCTCGCAGTGGAAATCGATCGGCGGATTCTTGAGCGCTTCGCGAATCTTCCGCGTCCAACACGTGCCGCAGCGGCAATCGTCGCGTCCGCACGTGCCGCCGATGTCGTGGGCGTCCAGCGGAACGATCGTGGCCTCGACCAGCCGCCGCATCTGCTGATAACCGGCGTCGTTGGTGCTTCGCCATCCGCCGGAGGTGATCTGCCCCCAGCCACCGGCCCCGGTCGCCAGCGGCGCCTTGAGGATCCGGCTCTCGCCGGGCATCGCCACGTTGATCAGCGCCGCCAACGGTTGCCCGGCCAGGTCCGAACCGAACGCCTTCTCGATCTGTTCGCGAAGCGCCTTTTCCCCCTCGCCGGAAATGCTTCGATCCTCGAGCCGATTGTGGGAATAGTCGCCGTAGAACTGCGCGTTCAGATCGAGCCAATCGACGATCTGCCGGAAACTCTCGCGATCGAGCTTCACGCGATCCTGATGGTCCACGCGCAGGTATTCCGCCAGCCGCCCGGCGTGGGCGAAGTAATCCTTCGGTACGCTGTATGTCGTTTCCCCGTTGCGGTAGGCGATCTTGACGAAGCCGTCCAGTCCGGTCAACGAATCGTGCGCCACGTTGTAGCTGCCCTGCCGCGTTCCCAGCAGGTCGAGGTTGGCGTCCTTCCGCTTCAGGCCGTGGCACTCGATGCAGTAGCGGTCGAGCACGGGCTGCACGCTGCGGAGGAAGCTGAACCCGCCGGCGTATTGCGGCCCGGGCGGCGGCGCGGGCTCGTAGACCGGCACGCTGCGGGGCATGGCCCCGAGCGTGGGCGTGGCGCCGCGCGGCTCGTGGCATCCCACGCACGTCGCCGTTTCGCCCGGCTGGAGGTAGATCACCGTCCGCATCGTCATCACGGCCATGCCGTTCTCGTCGAGCAACTGCAACTGCAGCGGCGTGCCGGCCGGCGCGCGGAAGGCCGTCGAGCCGTCGGCGTTGACGGGCACCGTGCCGACGATGCTCTTGATGATCTCGTTGTTGGCCAGGCTCAGCGGCGGCTTGCCGTTGTTCGGCTGGCCGTAGATCCGGTTGATCCGTAGCGACCTGATCGTGCCCGGCTCGATCGGCTGCGTGCTCTGGTAGACGTTCTGCACGAAGAAGGTGCCGGTCTCCTCTTGCTCGCGGCCGGCGACGTGCGAGGGGATCGCCGGCGGCATCAGGCGCGGCCGGACGGGGATCGGCGCGAAGCACGACATCTCGCCGTCGCGATAGATCAGCTCCCGCCCGCCGAGCCTGTCGACCAGGTAGATGGCGTACGCGCCGGTGTCCTGCACGCTGCCCTGTCCGACCAGTCGGCCGTACATGGCGGCCATCAGGTACATGTCCTCGTTGATCGGCCACGGCGTTACGCTGGCCCCGTCGATCCCGCCGGCGTACGGGTCGCCGGCCTCGGGAAAGCGGAACTCGGGCGTGACCCGCGAGAGCGGCTCCAGGCCGTCCTGGCCCTTGTGCGGATCGACCAGGATGGCCGACCCGGACGTGTAGCCGTGGTGGTCCGTGGCCGTGCAAATGACCTGGTGCGAGCCGGGAACCGCGCGGGCCTCGGCCGTCATGCACGGCGACGGGGAATAGTTGCCGTAGAAGTGGGCCGTGCCCGTGCCGTCCGGCGCAATCGTCCACAGGCTCTGGAATCGCACGTCGTGCCGGTTGATGTAATCCCAACGCGTGTAGATGATCCGCCCGTTGTGCATCACGCTGGGGTCCCACTCGTTGGCCTCGCCGTAGGAAAGCTGCCGGAGACGGCTGCCGTCCAACTCGGCGCGGAAGAGCATATACGTGGGCACGTAGCGCCCGCCGTGACATCGGCCGAAGCTCTGGCTGCGGGTGGTGATGAACGCGAAGCCGCCGTCGGGCAGGTAGCACGGGTCGAAGTCCTCGATCAACACGGTCTGCCGGCCGCACCAGCCGTGCATCGGATCGCTCGGCGTGCCGGTGATCTGCCGCACCTCCCGGCCGTCGATCGTCGCTTCGTAGATCAGGAAACGCCGCTGCTTGGTGTCTGTGACCGTGTGGTCGCAGAACGAGAAGAGCACGCGGCGCCCGTCGAAAGACAGATCGGGGTGCAGGACCGAACCTTCCGGCAACTTGCCCTCGAGGATGACTCGCGGACGTGGACTGTTCTTCCAATCGTCCACCACCACCAGGCCCGGCCCGGGGCGACTGTGCCGGCCGAGATACTGGTCGCACATGTGGCTGTAGCCGGGCGGAGGACGCTTGTTGACGAGCAACTGCCGGAAGTCGAGATCCGGATGGGCCAGGATGATCCGCCGCCGCAACTGGGACAACCGCTCGCGCAGGGCGTTCTGGTCGCCGCCTTGGCCGATCTGCCTTTCCAGCGATCGCAACTCGCCCGCCAGGCCTCCCTGCGGCGAGCGGCGCTCGACGAAAGCCAGCGTCCTCAGCGCGAGGTCCAAAACGTCCTGCAACGACCCGTCGGGCGGACGTTGCCCGCGCTGGGCCAGTTCTTCCAGGGCGGCCGTCTCCTGCGCATCGGGCGGCGCCGCTTTGAATTCCACGCCTTCTGACAGTATCCGCAGTTCGGCGATCGACGCCCAAGGCTGCCCGTTGACCTCGGATAGCGCCCGCAACTTCACGTAGCGTCCCCACGGCTTCTCGGGCAGCTCGACCCGCTTCTCGGCGTTGTTGTTCTCGAACGTCCCCTTGGCCGCCGGCGAGCCGAAGTTCCGTTCGTCGTCGCTGACGAAGAACTCGTAGTCCTTGATCGTGCCGTTGCCGCCGCCGACGCAAGGCTGGTAGGTGAACCCGGCGATCTCGGAACTCTCGCCCAGGTCGAGCGTGATTTCGTGGGGATGGCGGCGTCGGTCGGGCTGCCACGCGGTCCGCCAGATGGTGCCGCGGTCGCCGTCCATCGCCCGGAAGCCTTCGGTGCCCAGTGCCTGGCTGTCGACCGTCACTTTCGCATAGACGGTTCCGGTGCGGCGGGGCCTTTCCGCGACGGGTAGAGCGTCCGGGTCGCCGTCCATGGCGTAAATACCCTTGTCCCCGTCCGCTTCGCTGTCCACATGCACCCGCACCGCGACGGGCGGAGGACCTGCGGGAGCCGACCCATACGCGAAAGCAAGAGTGATCGCAACGATGACCGCGACGAGCCGCGTGCTCGGCATGACGTGCTCCTTTGGTACTGGAGGTGGGAAGTCGTATCAGGCGGGAAAGGAAGCGGGCGCACATCCAGCGCCCATCATACGCCGAGGTCGTGGACCATGTCAAGCTTGTCTGGCCGCCGCCTGGGAGCCGTCAAGTAGGCCGGAACCAGCGCAGCGCAGTTCCGGCATTTGGCGTGGAAAAGCCGCCGGGTGGCACTGTCGATTCTGCGGAGAGATTTTGCCATATCGCTTGACTCATTCGCAAGATCGCCGGTGTTGCCGGGCAACAAGAGGTGATCCAACAGCCGCCGTCTCCGGTAGCGTGAAAAGGTCGCGAACTGTGCGTGAAATTCGTCGTCGTAGATGCGTCGTTCGGTCATCGGTGAATTATCCCGTGCGTTTGACGTGGAGAACGGACCGGGGTAAGATCTCGAATTGTTAGCGGTGAGTCGAAAAACGGGACCGGCACCGTCGGCGGCGCGAAATATCACAGCAAGCCGACGTCACGATGGAGCCAGTCCCCATTTTCGGGCTCCAGTACTTACGGTTTCAGAGGAGAAGAAAATGGACCCTCAACGACTGACGCGTAGAGACTTGATGCGTTTGCTCGGCGGCGCGGGAGTTGCCGCCGGATTGGGAACCGCGACGACCTCCCGCCGGGCGTGGGCCGATATCGCTTCACGCAAGGATGCCCCGGCGGGCGTCCCGGTTGTGGGAACCGACTATCCGCCCACCACGCTGGTCGACGGCAAGGTGATCCAGCCGCAGCGACAACTGCCCTTGTTGCACACCACCGATGTGCTGGTCGTCGGGGGCGGGCCGGCCGGCGTGGTGGCCGCTCTGGCCGCCCGACGGGCAGGAGTCAAGGTCACGCTGGTCGAACGGTACGGCCATTTCGGCGGACTCTGGACCGGCGGGCTGGTGCTGCTGGTGCTCGGACACATCGTCACCGGCCGTAAGCAGGTCTGCCAAGGCATCGGCGAGGAGATGATGCGGCGGTTGGAGCGGCTCGACGGCGGGATCGTCAACCGCCGCCCGGGCACGAACCCCACGGTCGACGCCGAGGCGCTGAAGTACGTCATGGTCGAGATGGTCATGGAGGCCGAATTGGACGTGTTCCTCCATTGCTGGGGCGTCGACGCGATCATGGACGGCAACAAGGTGTGCGGGGCCGTGTTCGAGAGCAAGTCGGGACGGCAGGCGATCCTGGCCAAGAACGTGGTCGACGCGACCGGCGACGGCGACGTTTTCGGGGCCGCCGGGGCCACGCACGAACGCCGCAAGTACCACATCGGCCTCGTCTCCCGAATCGGCAACCTCGACAAGGTCGATCGCGCCACCGCCGGCGACCGCACGCCGAGGAACCTGGGCGCCGTGACTCCCATTCCGGGCGTCCGCTGGGTCAACATGCACGGCCCCGACGCCGACGGACTCGACGTCCGCGAACTGACGCAGATCGAATTGAACGCCCGACGGTTGATTTGGAGAAACGTGCAGCAGATCCGCGCCACGCCGGGGTACGAACAGGTCTACCTGATGGAGACGGCCCCGCAGGTGGGCGTGCGGATTACGCGAGTTCTCGCCGGTTTGCACACGCTGAAGATCGACGACGTGAAGGCCGGCACACGGTTTCCCGACGTGGTGGCCGTCGGCGGCGCATGGAACGGCGACCATCCGGAGTGGCAGATCCCCTACGGGGCGCTGGTGCCCAAGGACGTCGACAACGTGCTGGCGGCCGGACGCTGCATTTCGGGAGACCGGCTGATGTCGGACCTGATCCGCGTGATTCCGAATTGCTTCGTCACCGGTCATGCCGCCGGCGCCGCGGCGGCCGTCGCCGCGCAGGACGGCTGCCTGGTCCGCGAGGTCGAGGTGCCGAAGGTGCAGAAGCTCCTGCGAGAACAAGAGGCGTATTTGGGATAGGCCCGAGACACGATGGTCCGCATCCGCCGACGCCATGCCCTCCGCCGCCCACTGCGCACGCTCGTGCGTTGTTGCGCGCTGGCCGCGGCGGTGGTGGCGACGTTGGGGCTGTTGCCGTGGCCGGAAGCCGTCCTGGTCGTGCCCGGCGCCAGTCCGTTCGTCGCCACGGCCGCGACGATCGCCACCCGGTCGGTCGGCGTTGCCGCGCTGATCGCCGCGCCGGTGCTGGTCGTCGTGCTGGTGCGGCGGCGGTGGTTCTGTCGGTGGTTGTGTCCGGTGGGATTGATGGCCGAGTGCGCGGGCCGGCTTTCGCCGGTCTCGGCTTCTCGATGCAGGCGGGTGCCGCCGATCGGCAAGGCCGTCGTGCTGCTTTCCCTGGCTGGGGCTTGTTTCGGTTTCCCGTTTCTCTTATGGCTCGACCCGTTGGTGCTGTTCAGCGCGGCCTTCGGGCTGGCGCACGATCCGCTCCCGTCGGCCGGCCGCATCGCCGCCGGGGCGCTGGCCGGGCTGCTCGTGCTGTCGTTCGCCCTGCCCGGCGTCTGGTGCCGAAGGTTATGTCCGCTGGGCGCAACGCAGGAACTGGCGGCCATGCCGGGGCGAGTGTTTTCTCGCCGGAGAATGGCGTCTGCCCAACAGGGCGACGGCGACGAGCGAAACCGGCCATGGCTGCCGCGACGTTCGGTGTTGGCCATGGCGTTGGGGGCCGTATGTGCCGGGGTGGGGGCGCGGTTCGGGCTGGTCGGCCGTGCGCAAGGTCAGGAACGGCTCTCGTCGGTGCTTCGTCCGCCCGGGGCGGCGCCCCCGTGGCAGTTTCCGCAGCTTTGCCTGCGTTGCGGCAACTGCGTGCGGGCGTGCCCGGCCGGCATCATTCGCGCCGCCCGGCAGTCCGAGACGATCGGCGACTGGCTGACGCCGGTCGTGTCGATCGAGAACGACTATTGCCGCGAAGACTGCTGTGCTTGCACGCAGGTCTGTCCTTCCGGCGCGATCATCCCCGGCAACGCGGCGGCGAAGCACCAGCGCCCGATCGGCCTGGCGCACGTCGACTTGAACCGATGTCGCTTGACGCAGAATCTCGATTGCCACGAGCGGTGCGTGAAGGAGTGCCCTTACGAGGCGATCACCATGAGGGAATGGTCGTGGGAGGACGGCTTGATCTATCCGATCGTTCACGCCCAGAAGTGTCCCGGTTGCGGGGCGTGCGTGTTGGCCTGTTCGCCGATGGACGCGATCAGGGTGCTTCCGCCCGGAGTATCGCCGTCGGCGGTCGTCGATTCCCGAACGCGCGAAGGGGAGCAAGAGGCGCCGGAAACAGAAGACGGCGGGGGCGACCCGTTCGACGATTGGATGCCCGACGACGCTGGAACTCAGGGGTGACGGGAGCAATAGCAGTAGGCCGGAACAAGCGCAGCGCAGTTCCGGCGGGTGGCGGGTGGCACCGTCGATCTTGCGGAAGCGATCCTACCATGTCGTTCGACTCATTCGCAAAATCGCCGGTGCTACCCGCTACTTTTCCCGAGCACGAATACTCTCGCACGCCTTCTCCAGCCTCGCGGCGACGTCGGGGCATTCTTCAACCAGATTCACCCGTTCAGAAACGTCTTGGGAAAGATCGAACAGGTTGTAGGGTTCTTGGAACGGGCGGCCGGGCGGCGGCTCGCGGCCTCCGGAACCGTTGCCGAGCACCAGCTTCCATTTGCCGTCTCGAATGGCGAACATCCCGGCAATCGAATGGTGGATCACCGGCGGCCGGACCGTTTCCCGAGGCTTGCCTTCCAAGAGCGGCAACAGGCTGAAGCTGTCCGGTGCGGCACCTTCGGGAACCCGGGCCCCCACAACGTCGGCCGCCGTGGCGAACAGATCGGTCAAACAGATGGTCTCCTCGCAGCGACTGCCCGGCTCGATCCGGTCGGGCCACCGGGCGAAGAAGGGAACCCGGTGCCCGCCTTCCCAGATATCCGCCTTCGTGCCGCGGAACACGTAGTTGGCCGTGTGATTGGAGGACCTGTAGGCCTGGACCGTTTCGTCTTCGACGTGGTCCGCCGCGTCCGGTTCGTCGCGGCGATACATGAACGACCCGTTGTCGCTGGTGAAGAACACCAAGGTGTTGTCCTTGATTTCGTTCCGGTCGATGGTCTTCAAGACCTCGCCCACGGTCCAGTCCACTTGCACGATGAAATCGCCGTACGGTCCCAGTTGCGTCTTGCCCCGGAAGCGCGGATGGGGGAGGACCGGCTTGTGGGGGGCCGTCAGCGGGAAGTACAGGAAGAACGGCTTTTCGGATCCCGCCTCGCGTTCGATGTACGCGGTGGCCTGTTTCAGCAAATCGTCCAGGCAATTCTCCATCACCAGGTCCGGCGAGCGTTCACCCCGACGCAGATAGGCCGGAAAACTCTGGGCTTGCTGAACGAGCGTGGGAAGTTCCGTGCAGCGGCCGTTGTGGATGAAAGTATACGGCGGGAAATCGAGCGAAGCCGGAATGATGTAGGAGAA
>Ga0307378_10004126_pt1 | contig 20921 bp, 17 predicted proteins | sample UN1MG_FD_202238 | JGI IMG/M metagenome (GOLD analysis project Ga0307378, IMG submission 202238) | Soil microbial communities from Risofladan, Vaasa, Finland - UN-1 | ecosystem: Environmental > Terrestrial > Soil > Coastal area > Acid sulfate soil | place: Finland: Risofladan, Vaasa | collected... | reverse complement strand
AAAAAGAAAAGCTGCTCTCCTCAGAACTACTGTGGTACTGCACCCAGTGCTACACCTGCTTTGCCCGCTGTCCTCAGGACGTACGTTTCACCGACGTTATGGCGGTGTTGCGGGACATGGCTGTTGAACAGGGATACGTACCGAAGAATATGCGGGAGAGGGTGAAACAGGTGGATGTCCTGGCTCAGGAGATTCGCCACGGACTTGCCGAAGTTCTATGGACCACCGCCAAGAAGAAAGATCCGGCCGAGATAGAGAAAACGGTAAAGAGCAGACTGGCCAAAGGCCTGAAGGAGATACAGCAGTCATGAGTCAAAACGGCAGCGGTTCGGTACTGGTTGTCGGAGGAGGGATCGCCGGAATCCAGGCTTCCCTCGACCTTGCGGAGGCGGGATTTCGGGTCGACTTAGTTGAATCCTCCCCCGCGATCGGCGGCGTGATGGCTCAGCTGGACAAGACCTTTCCCACGAACGACTGCTCGATGTGCATCATGAGCCCCAAGTTGGTGGACTGCGCCCGTCACCTGAACATTAATCTGATGACCCTATCCGAGGTCGAGTCGGTAAGCGGCGAGCCCGGGAACTTCAACGTCAAGGTACTGCGCAGGGCCCGCTATGTTGACGAGGAAAAATGTACAGGCTGCGGAGAGTGCGAAAAGTACTGCCCCGTCCCAATATCCAGCGAGTTCGACGAACGGCTTGGGATCCGGCACGCCATCTACCGCCCCTTTCCCCAGGCCGCGCCGAATGTATTCGCCATCGAAAAGAAGGGTAAAAGCCCCTGCAGCGCGGCCTGCCCGGCGGAGTGCAACGCTCACGGCTATGTTTCCCTCATCCGGGAACGTAAGTTCAAAGAGGCAGTCGAGCTGATTCGCAAGCGCATCCCTCTGCCGGCCGTGTGTGGAAGGGTCTGCGGTCTGTGCGAGGATGAATGCAACCGCGCCAATCTGGATCAGGCCGTAGAGATCCGGGCCCTCAAGCGCTTCGCTTCGGATTGGGAGATGAATCATCAGGAGGAGCTCTCCGAGTGCCTCAACGCCGCCAAACCCAAGGGAAAGAAGAAGGCCAAGGTCGCCATCATCGGGGCCGGACCGGCGGGCTTGACCGCTGCCTACGACCTGGCCAAGCTGGGATACCAGCCCGTTGTTTTCGAGGCCATGCCGAAAACCGGGGGTATGCTCCGCTACGGCATTCCACAGTACCGCCTGCCCGATGACATTCTCGACTATGAGGTGGGGGTCATTGAGAAAGCGGGTGTTGAAATCAGGACCAACGTTCCGTTCGGCGGGGAGGCCACGGTTCAAAGCCTGCGCAAGCAGGGGTTCAAGGCCGTGTTTATCGCCGCCGGTACCCAGAAAAGCCGAAAGCTTTCTATCGAGGGAGAGCAGCTGCAGGGTGTTCTTCCCGCCCTCGAGTTCCTGCGCTGCGCGGGAAACGGTAAATCTTCTGCGGCGGTGAAGGGGAAAGCGGTGGCCGTGATCGGCGGCGGCAACACAGCCATCGATTCTGTGCGCACGGCCCGCAGGCTGGGCGCCAAAGAGGCGCTGCTGATCTATCGCCGCACCCGCGCGGAGATGCCCGCCATGGCAGAGGAGGTCGAGGCCGCCGAAGAGGAGGGCGTCAAGCTGCACTTCCTGCTCGCTCCGCGAAAAATCGTCGGCAAGTCCGGCAAGGTCAGCGAGCTGATCTGCAACCGTATGCGCCTGGGACCCCCGGATTCTTCTGATAGACGCCGCCCCATTCCCATTGAAGACCAGACGGAAAACCTTCCCGCGGACGTGATCATCTCGGCTCTCGGCCAGGAAGTGGATACCGGGGTCATCGACGCCGAAGGCGGAAAGATCGCCATGAACAGGGGTCTTATCGAAGTCGATCCCGTCACTCTGCAAACCGCCGTTCCCGGTGTGTTCGCCGGGGGAGACGTGGTCGGTGCCGGCGGATATGTGGTTCATGCCATCGCTCATGGACACGCCGCTGCCCAGTCCATCGACCGTTATATCGGCAAGAGAGACCTCTACGAGGGCCGAACACCGGAGCCCACCCTGACCGCCCCGATGCCTGAGGAGTTTCACGAGAAAAAGCCGCGGGTACCCATCCGCACACTCGAGGTCGAAAAGCGGGTCGCCAACTTCAACGAGGTCGAGCTGGGCCTGACTGAAGAACAGGCCGTAGAAGAGGCCAGCCGCTGCCTGAACTGCGGCGTGTGCTGCGAGTGCCTGCAGTGCGAAGCCCACTGCGAGGCCAATGCTATCGATCACTCGCAAAAGGACAGGGAAGTGGAGCTTCACGTTGGAGCCATCCTCGTTGCCTCAGGCTGCGAGAAGTACGACCCCAAGGCGATGTACCACCTTGGCTATGGGAAATACTCCGACGTGGTAACCAGCATTCAGTTCGAGCGTATCCTGTCCGCTTCCGGCCCATATGAAGGGCACATCCAGCGTCCATCCGATCGGACGCTGCCGAAAAAAGTAGCTTTCATCCAGTGCGTGGGCTCGCGGGACCCCGTCGCCGGCAACAGCCACTGCTCCTCGGTGTGCTGCATGTACGCCATCAAGGAAGCGGTGATCGCCAAAGAGCACGAGCATGAGATCGAGCCCACGATTTTCTATATGGACATTCGGGCCCACGGCAAGGACTTCGATCGCTACTACGAGCGGGCTAAAAGCGAATACGGGATCAAATTCACCCGCGCCCGGCCTTCAGGGGTTGTACGCGATGAGGAGACCGGAAAGCTGATCCTCGAATACGAAGCCGGCGGTGGTCAGGTTACACATGAGGAGTTTGACCTGGTGGTGCTTTCCATCGGCTTCCAGGGCGGGGAAACCGTGCGAAAGCTGGGCACTCATCTGGGATTGCCTCTGAATCGATACGGATTTATAGCCACCAATCCCTTTAATTCCGTAGAAACCAAGGTTCCGGGCATCTTCGTCTGCGGTCCGGCACAGGAGCCCAAGGACATTCCGGAAACGGTGATGCAGGCCTCCGCAGGGGCTGCAGCAGCCGGGGAAATCCTGGCAGCGAACCGCTGGAGTGAGGTAGTGGAAAAGACCTACCCCGAGGAGAGGGATGTATCGGGGCAGCCGCTGCGCGCCGGAGTGTTCGTCTGTCACTGCGGAATCAATATCGCCGCCACCGTGAAGGTGCCTGAGGTAGTGGAGTACGCGAAAACTTTGCCTTATGTGGCCTACGCCGAGGCAAACCTCTACACATGTTCGCAGGACACCCAAGCCCACATTCGGGACATGATCGACGAGCACAACCTGAACAGAGTCGTGGTCGCTTCCTGCACCCCCCGCACACACGAACCCCTGTTCCAGGAGACGATCAGGGAGGCCGGCTTGAACAGGCACCTCTTCGAGATGGCCAACATCCGGGATCAATGCTCCTGGGTTCACATGGGTCTTTCCGACGAGGCTACGGAGAAGGCCAAGGACCTGATGCGCATGGCTGTAGCCAAGGTGCGATTGGCCGAGCCCCTGCCTACGATCACGCTCGATGTAACGCAGAGCGCTCTGGTGCTTGGAGGGGGGCCCGCCGGAATGTCGGCGGCTCTGTCTTTGGCAGGCCAGGGATTCAGGGTGGATGTGGTCGAGAAGTCAGACAGGTTGGGAGGCAACCTGAACAATGTCCTGTCAACGGTGGAGGGACGGGACACTCAGGTGCTGTTGACCGACATGCGCAGCCGTATCGAGGCCAATGAGAATATCACCGTACACCTCGAAAGCACGATAGAGACCTTAGAGGGCTTTGTCGGTCAATTCAAGACAAAAATCAGCGGAAACGGAAAGGGCGGCCGGGAGATCGAGCATGGTGTGGCCATCATCGCTACAGGTGCCCGGGAATCGACACCATCGGAGTACCTTTACGGCGAGGACCGGCGTATCAAGACCGGCCAGGAGTTCGAGAAACTTCTGCACAGCACAGCGCCGGAGGAGCTGCCCGGGCGAGCCGTGTTCATTCAGTGCGTAGGATCCCGGGAAGAGGGACATATGTACTGCAGCCGGGTTTGCTGCCGGGAGAGCATCAAAAACGCCCTGACTCTGAAGAAAAAGCGGCCCGATGCGGAGGTGTACATCCTCTTCCGGGATATCCGTACCTACGGTTTTTCCGAGCGCTACTATCAGGAAGCTCGGGAGGCCGGGGTGATGTTCCTCCGCTACGAAGCTGAGGCCAAACCGGTAGTGGAAAAAACCGGGGACAAACTCAAGGTTACGGTTCAGGATCTCCAGAGCGGCGAAGGGATCGAAATTCCAGACCCACAAGCCGTGATCCTGGCAGCACGGATCGATGCCGAACCGGGCAATGAGGGAGTTTCCCAACTGTTCAAGGTGCCTCTCAACCAGGACGGCTTCTTCCTCGAAGCGCACGTCAAGCTGCGTCCCGTAGATTTTGCCACCGAAGGGGTCTACCTGGCCGGTATGGCGCACAATCCCAAGACCATCGAAGAGGCAATCGTGCAGGGACGGGCCGCCGCCGCCCGCGCGGCCACGGTGATCGGCAAGGACAAGTATCTGGCCGAGGCCACCGTGTCCGAGGTCAACGATCTGCTCTGTATCGGTTGCGGTACCTGCGTACAGATTTGCCCCTACAACGCCGTCAGCCTCGATGAGCAGAGCGGCAAGGCGAAGGTCAATCCTGCCCTCTGCAAGTGCTGCGGGTCCTGCACGGCTGCCTGCCGAATGGGGGCGATCCAGCAGAAGGGTTTCAGCGATCGGGAGATCATGGACATGATTGATACAGCATTATTGGAGGAATACAGGTGACAGATCCTCAGGATAACAGCAAGAAGGTCGCTGAGGCCCGGTGGCAGCCCAAGATCATCGCCTTTCTCTGCAACTGGTGCTCCTACGCCGGTGCCGACCTGGCCGGAGTGAGCCGGCTGCAGTATCCATCCTCGGTGCGGGTCATTCGGGTGATGTGCTCCGGACGGATGAATCCGTCGTTTGTGATCCGCGCCTTTCAAGACGGTGCCGACGGAGTGATGGTAGCCGGCTGCCATCCGGGGGATTGTCACTACATCCAGGGCAATCTCTACGCCCGCCGCCGCTACGCGCTGCTGGCGGGCTTGTTCGATTTTCTCGGTATCGAGCGCGACCGCTTCCTGATGAGCTGGGTTTCGGCCAGCGAGGGCGGGCGTTTTGCCCAGCTGGTGACCGAGCTTACCGATCGAGTGCGGGCCCTGGGACCGCAAACACAGCTATCTGGACGTGACCATGCAAACGGATGAAATCAAGAAACTACTGGCCGACAAGCTGAGCAAAGGAGAGCTGCGGGCGGTGATCGGATACCGACGGGGAACGAACCCATTTTTCCGCCGTCCACTCATCACCTCCTCAGCCGAAGAATTAGGGGAGCTGGATTTTTCGCCCCTCGGAGTGGAAAACCTCTGCACCTACATCACAGATACCGTGCGCAAACGTCGTGCGGGCCGCCGAGATCCGGAGGAGCAATACAAGCCTACCGCGGTGGTGGTCAGAGGATGCCACTCACGTGCACTGAACGTGCTGCTGCAGGAAAAGGTGATTCCGCGGGAAGAGCTTTTCGTGGTGGGCTTGCCCTGCCGGGGTGTGGTGGATCCGCACAAAGCTCAAGCCTTGTGGCACGCGCGGGCCGAGAACAGAGATCCCCGCAACGTGGTGATCGATGACGAGGGTTTGTTCGAGCTGAGGAACGGGCAGAAGGTGCGGCTGGCGGAATTCGAGGAAATCGCAGACGAGCGCCACGGTCATTGCCGCACTCCGAATCCCCTGTTCTACGACGTTCTGGTGGGCGAGCCTGTTGCCGAAGAGCCGGTCGCCGCGGAGCAGCAATTCAGCGACGTAGAGGAGTTCCTACAAAAATCACCGCAACAACGCTGGAGCTTCTGGTCCGAGCAGTTTTCCCGCTGCATCCGCTGCTACGCCTGCAAGAACATCTGTCCCGCCTGCTCCTGTCAGGAGTGCAGCCTGGCCAAGGATACGGAGCAGCCTCTGGTGGCGGACGCCAAGGTACGCAAGACCTTCTGGCTGGGCAAACAACAGGACCCGGCCAACAACGCCGCCTACCACATCAACAGGGCGCTTCACCTGGCCGGCCGCTGCGTGAGCTGCGGCGAGTGCGAGCGGGCCTGTCCGGTGGGAATCCCCCTGCTGCTGCTGTACCGGTCAGTGGCCAAACAGGTGTTCGATAACTATGACTACGAAGCCGGCATGGACGCCGAGGTGGAGCCGATTATGACCCGCTTCAGCGCCGAAGACAGCGAAGACTTCATGGAAGAGTGACAGGACAAGAAGAATAAAATGATAAGGTACATAGAGAATCTTAGGCAGTTCTTGGATAATGTGGCCGAGGGATACAGGCTCTTTGTTCCGCGACAGAGACCGGAGGGATGGTTCTTCGAACCCTACGGAGGGGCGGAGGTGGAGCTGGAGGGCTATCCAAATACGGTCGCCTCCCCCAAAGAGTACCTGTTTCCGCAGAACGAAACTCTTTATCGCTACGAGGCCGGCGAAGAGGGCTTGAAATACGACAACGAGACCGCGGAGCAGACCGGGCAGGTAATCTTCGGCGCCCGGGCCTGTGACTGTGCCGCCCTGACGCGGCTGGACAAGGTATTCCTCGAGGACGACAAGGACCCTTACTACGCCCGTCGTAGAGAAAACACTGTGATGATCGGATTGGTCTGCCCGGGTGCGGTGGCGCCGAGCTGTTTCTGCACCGAGGTGGGACTGAGCCCTGCGGGAGTCGCGGGTATGGACCTGCGGGCCACCGAGGTGGGCGAAGGACTGGTGATCGAAGAGATCAGTGATCGGGGCGCGGCCCTGTTCGGCTCCCCGGCTTTGAAGGGCGGAAAATCCTGGCGGGAGGCCAGCGCGGAGGAAGCGGCCGAAGCCAAGCGGCTGCAGGAGGCGGCGGAACGGGACATGGCTCCGGCGCGGGATCTCGCCGAGATCGAGCTGGAGTTTGACAGCCCGATATGGGCCCGGGAATCCGAACGCTGTATCGGCTGCGGCATATGCGCCTTTCTCTGCCCCACCTGTCACTGTTTCACCATCGAGCACAGCGGCTCGAAGAAGAAAGGGAAGGCGATCCGCACCTGGGACACGTGCCAGTTCCAGGCCTACTCTCTGGAGGCCAGCGGCTTCAATCCCCGCCCTGACCGGGAGCAGAGATTAAAACAGCGGCTCTACCACAAGTTCAAGTATTTCAGCGACAGATACGGGATGCTGCTCTGCATCGGCTGCGGCCGCTGTGTGAGCGCCTGCCCGGTGAACATTGATATTCGTGAGATTCTCGCTTCGTTTGAGAGGGAAAAAAGTGTTACAAGCTAAGCAAGCAGAACCCGTTCAGGAAGCCAACCCCTATCTGCCGCAATCGGCCAAGCTCCTCGAGATCAAGAGCGAGGTCGGGGGGCCGCGGCCGATCAAGCGATTGAAGATAGAGAAATGCTTTGAGTACCGGCCGGGGCAGTGCGCCATGCTTTCCCTTCCGGGAGTGGGAGAGGTGATGCTGGCCATCAGCTCCTCGCCCACGCGGAAGACGATGGAGTTCGGGATCATGAAGGCCGGGGTGGCCACCGCCGCCCTGCACGGACTGTCGGCGGGGGAGTACCTTGGGGTGAGGGGCCCTTACGGCAATGGCTTTCCCCTCGAATCGTGGCGGGGCAAAAATATCGTACTGATCGGCGGGGGAATCGGCATCACGCCGGTCTGGTCAATTTTGCAGTACGTGCTGGATAATCGGGATCAGTACGGCCGGCTGGACTTCATCTACGGAGCGCGCAGCTCTGCCGATCTGTGCTACCACGAGGACTTGGAGCAGCTGCAGAGCAGCAAGGAGCTGTCACTTCACCTGTCCATCGACGTGGAGGAGCCTGGCTGGCAGGGTTTCACCGGCTTCGTGCCCCAAAACCTGATCGAAGTCTCACCTAAGGCCGAAGGCTCGGTGGCCGTGACCTGCGGCCCGCCGATCATGATCAAGTTCGTGATCAAGAACCTGATCGAGTTGGGTTTTCAACCCGCCCAGATCTTCACCACTCTGGAACGGCGGATGAAATGCGGAATCGGTAAATGCGGCCGCTGCAACATCGGAGAGCTGTACGTGTGTAAGGACGGTCCGGTGTTCAGTTACGAGACCCTTCAGCGCTATCCGGAGGCAACGGAGTAGCGGCCAGGGAGCCTCAGTTCTCGCCCATGATTTCGTTGTCGTATTCGACCTCGAAGCGCAGCTTGTGCTTTGCTTCCTCCTGAGCAAGGCTCAAGAAGGTGTTTTTGAGGTCTGCACTGGACACAGCAGCGGCCAAATCTGTATAAAGCTTGAAGGCGACTTTTTCCTTTTTCATCGCCAGGATGAGCGCCTCCTGGTAGGATATCTGTTCAGCCGTCTCATCAGTCACCAAATAATCACCCATCTTTAAATCCAAAACCTCGTTCTGGGCCGGCAGCAACAGCTTTCCCTGCTTGACCCTTTGCAGCTTGGCCTTATGACCTTTCTCTTCCTGGGCAAACTGCTCGAACAGTTCCTTCATATGCGGCCGATCTACTCTGGTGCCCATCTCTGAGTAAAAACCAAAGGCTTCTTCCTCGCGCTCGATTGCGAAATCCAGTACTGCATCCACAGAATCAAAAGCCTGCATCAATACCTCCTGCAATTTGTATTGGGCATCTTAGTATTTTTTTTGAAGCCTGTCCAAGCAGAGTTTCTCCTGCCGGCTCCAACGCTGGGCCCGCTGACCCGCCTGCAGAAAAAATATCTTTACAACTGCCCTCCCCTCTGATACGCTGTAATTACCAGCCCTTGGGAGGGGAATATGGACAACATCAGAGAGCAACTTCTCAGAGAAGCCGAGAAGCTTCACGGGCAGATCGCACCTACCTGCTCCCGAAGCTCCCTCGAGGAGTGCTTCACTACGGAGAACTCCAAGGTCATCTTCTGGTTCAACGACGCAACGGGAAACACGAAAGTGCTTGTGCGGGAGCGGCTTGACAGAGAGCTGAGATGACGAACTTAGAGAGAACGCAGAAAGCCATTCACGGCGAATCCCTCGACTGCATTCCGAACTTTCCTATTCTCATTGCACCGGCATGCCAACTTGTGGGTGTCAGACAGAGGGACTATTCCCTCGAGCCTGATATCATGGCCGATACCCTGATCAAAGCCAGGGACCTTATCGGGGCGGATGGTATTTACGTTTCCCGGGACAACTGGGTCTACCATGAGGCCCTGGGAGGAAAGCTGACCTTTCCTGAGGATGATGAATCGTACAGTAAAGAGACGATTCTCGATTCTGTGAAAGGTTTCCGCAAGCTTCGAGTACCCGACCCGGAAAGTGCACCGGGCATGAAAACCCTGCTTGCCGCGGCCAGAAGGGTCGTAAAGGAGGTGGGAGACAAATACTACATTCAGGCGAACATAGACTGCGGGCCCTTTAGCCTGGCCGCGGTCTTGAGGGGAGCACAGCAGTTCATGCTCGATTTGGTAACGGAACCCGAGCGCGACCTTCACGAGCTGTTGGATTTCTGTACAGAAGTCGTGATCGCCTACGGTCAGGCAATGATCGCCACGGGAGTGCACGGAATCCAGTACGGCGATTCAACGGCCAGTTTGATCAGCCCGGAGCATTACGAGAGGTTCACCCTGCCCTACCAGAAAAAATCTGTAGACGCCTTGGTTGGGCAGAATTGTGATATCTGGATACATATCTGCGGCAAGACCGATCACCTGCTTCACTTCCTCAAGCCCCTCGACATTCAAGGATTCGAGGTGGACGCCAAGGTCAAAATGACGGAGGCTCGGAGACTTCTTGGAGATAAGATAGCGCTCAAGGGCAACCTGGATACGACATTTCTCCTGAAAGAGAGCGCCGCTGCCGTCTATAAGGAGACACAGGAAATCCTAAGGAGCGGAAACTTCAAGACCGGGATCATCATGTCTCCGGGCTGTGGTGTACCCCGCATGACCCCCCTGGAAAACCTGCAGGCCATGACTGAAGCCTGCCAGGATTACGAGCCATAGCCACTCGAACCATCAGGGATTGTATATCTATAAAAGTGCGCGCTTCTCATCCCTTGTATGACGACGGTAAGATCGATATAGTCACATCGATGGACAAGAAGGAACTGGTTTCTTATCTGGAAAAAATCGACCGGGCACTCCAGAATCCATCTTCGCTGTGCGTGTACGGGAGCGCTGCGGATATCCAAACCGCGGTTCGTCGGCTTCCTCCTCCCTTTGGTCGAGATACACTCTTGCTCGAGAACCTCGAATTATTTAGACAGGACATCGAGCTCTGGAAGACCAAGCAATGACCCCTCGCGAGAAACTCCAGCTTAGCTATGAGATCGCTTTTTTCCCGCCTCGCTTGAATGAAGTATGGGCCAGAATCCGCGCCGGCGCGATACAGAATAACGAAGAGACAGCTGAGCTGCTCGACACAGCCCTCCTCCTTCATCAAGCTCTGCCGGAGTCGGGTTATCCATCACAACGAGCACTGGCAAGATTGGCTCAATACCAAGCACGGGCTAGAGCCTTCGGGATGGTGGGATTTCTCCGATCGATTCGTATCAAACTAGGCCGCACCAAGCCGGTACCGTCGGTGGTTCCGGGGAACCTCGTACGAGATATCGGTCTACCACCTTTCAATCGAAGTTTCCTCAAGTGAGGGCTGCTACAAACGTAACCGGGGAAGATCGAAGTGCTCCCTGTAGGCGTTCACCATGGCCATGTAATTTGTCAGTGGTACGCTCTCGGTAATGGCATTACTGGCCGTGAAGATATGCCCTCCCCTTCCCCAACCTGCCTCGAGGATTTCGAAGGTCAGCTTGCGGATTTCCTCCAGAGAGGCGAAACTCAACACATTTCCGCAGTCCATATTTCCGAACAAAAGTATCCCGTCTCCGTATCGAGCTTTTAGCTTCTCCAAGTCCATCCCGGCACCCATGTCTATTTCCAGGTAGGCATCCACTTCGCAGCCCAGCAGAAAGTCTTCAATTACCGGCCAGATATCGCCATCGGTGGCGTTAACCGAGTACTGGCTCGCCTCTCTGACGCGCCGTGCGCATGTCCGAACTTCGGGAACGATGAACTCTCTGTAGGAATCGGGCGAGATCAGAAGGCGCTTGCCGGCGAAATCTCCACCGATTCCTACCATATCGATGCCGATCTCTATATAATCATCGATTACTTTGATCGCTCTCTGTGTAGCCAAGGAGAAATGTTGTTTCCCTACCTCCGGTGCCAGAACCATGACCTGCATGAGATCCGCGTCGGTCCATATACCGTGAAAATATGCAGGGGCGAGGATTGGAAGGTCGAGATCCCGCCTCTTCATCTCTTCCCGTACAAACTGGTAAACGAGGTAGCAATCCCGGGGCAGATCGCCTGTCATTGATTCGTCAACCCGCCTGTTCCGCTCTCGAAGCCGCTCGACAGGATCTCCCCTCTCGTTCAACTCAAAATGGCTGCCCAGCTCGTCGAGGGGATCGTAGGAGTAGGCCACTCCTGGAACAGGATTCGGGCTGAGATAGAGCATGTCGTGACCCAGTATGGCTGCAAGCTCCACCCTTCCCCGGGCATACTGGCGAAGCGCCCGCTCGAAGCCCATTTCTTCTGCCTGATTAAGCCAGGGCTCCATTCCTCCGAGATATTCGACAAACGGTCGATCCAGGATCTGCTCGGCCACGGGTGGGAGAAGCACATACTCAAAGACAGGCGTCCGGTCCGGTTCCTTGTGCTCAAACGCCGCTGCGATTCTTTCCCTTGATGTCATTTCTTCCTCTTCGTAAGTTGTAAGCTCACTGAGTGAAGTAATCGTGCAGAATAACGCTGCTGATGCCTTGAACGCGGATGTCCGATGGTTCTTCCGAATATATGATCTTCAACAATTTTGCTATCTGCCGAAGACTTGAATTCATCACAATTCGTTCGATCGTCTCGAAGAGAAATCGATTCCCATCAATCACAGGACCCCGTAGAACAATCATCTCGGGATTGAAGATATTGGCTATATCCGCCAGTTTTTCACCCAAATGGCGTCCGGTCTGTTCGAAAACATTACGGGCCAAACGGTCTCCATTGTTGGCGGCCGTAACCAAATGCTCGATCTGTAATTTTGAGAAATCATTATCACAGTACTTCAGTACTTCGCTGTTCACTCCCTGATGAAGGCCTTCCCTGATAGTAGAAAGGATGTGCTGCTTGGAGCTGATCGTTTCCAGGCAACCGGTGTGCCCGCAAAAACAGAGTTGGCCGTTATTGGCAGCGTGGGTATGCCCGAACTCTCCTGCGTAGTGGCTGTTCCCCGTATATATCTCACCGTTTACGATGATTCCCATCCCTATTCCTTCTCCCAACCACACGCAGAGGAAATGCTCGACCCCCAAGCCGCGCCCGTAATATTTTTCCCCGAGAGCACAGGCGTTGGCATCATTCACCAGGAAACAGGGAATGTTGTACGCCGTTTCAATCTGAAGCTTTAAAGGAACGTCATACCAGTTTTTTGCGAACAGATACTCGTGTGAAATGCCTTGCTTTGGATCTATGTATCCCCCCAAACCTATACCGATCCCAAAGATTTTTTTCTTGAACTTCGAAGCCTCAGCCACCAAACCGTCGAGCAGCTGCAGTAAGGCAGCGAGCAGCTCATCTTTGTCTATACCAAAAAAAACGGGAACCGAGTGCTCTGAAAGGACTTCACCGATGGTGTTTATCAACACGCCTTTCATCTCAGAAACGTCGAGCAAAACTGCTATGTTGATCCCCACCGCAGGGTTGAGCTCTATAAAGGTCGATCTTCTACCAACGGTTGATAATTCCTGGTCCGTTTCCTGAACCAGTCCGAGCTTCATCAAAATCTTGATGTATTTCACGATTGAAGACGGGCTTAGCCTGAGGATCTCCCCGAGCCGGTTTCTAGTTATCCTTTTATTGTTCAGAATAGATTTCAGGATCGTGCTCATCCTGCTCTTCTGTATCGGCGAATATTCAGAGAACATGGTTGGATACTGCAGCTCATCCTTTCAAGGCACCGGCAGATATCCCGCCGATAAAATCCCTCTGCATCAACCACATGATCAGCAATACGGGAAATACGACGACACATCCCATCGCAGCCATGGGTCCCCAGATCAAAGCTTTATCCGTAATAAAACCCGCTATGAGTACGGTCAGTGGTTTCGACTTGTTTACAGTGAGAATGACGGCGTAGAGAAATTCGTTCCAGCTGTACACAAAGGTGAGCATCCCCGTCGCTATAAGTCCGGATTTTACCATCGGTGTGGTAACGTACAGATATCTCTGCGGTAAAGTGCAGCCGTCCAACATGCTCTGTTCTTCCACTTCGAAGGGAGCTTCCTGGTAGAAACCGATCATCAGCAGAATCACAAGGGGAAGATTGAAGCTGGTGTTCATAATGATAAGGGAGAGAACGTTGTCCATCAGCCGTAGAGAACGAATGATATAAAATACCGGGACAGCAACAACGATGGCCGGATACATCTTTTGCACGAGAAACCAGCTCGCAAAAACACCTTTTAGCCTGCGGGGAAGAGCCCCATTGATGAGAGAATAGGAGGCCATGCTTCCGAATGCCACTGTGAAGATCGTGGCTCCGGAAGCGATCATGATCGAATTTATCAATCCCTTGAATACTTCATACTTCTGCACGATATCGATGAAATTCTGGCCTGTTAAACGGGAGGGAAACATTACTGGGGGATTGGAGAAATATTCCTGCTCCAGTTTGAAGGCATTGGTGATCATCCAGTAGAAAGGAAAAAGGATCACGATAAAGAGAATGAGCAAAATGATGATCCGCGTAGGGAACCCGATGAAGTTGCTCAGATAACCCTGTCTGACTCTTCTTGATCCAACTGGCATAGTTATCCCAGCCTTCTCAACTGCAAGCTTCTCAGGCGTATAAATACCCAGGCAATCAGCGACATGGCGATGATGAACATAATCGCCGTGGCGGAGGAGTAGCCTACGTCGAGAAACTTGATCCCTTGCCTGTAAATATAGGTGGGCAGCATCTCGGTTGCGTTGCCCGGACCTCCTTGAGTCATGACGAAGACGACGTCGAAAATCTTGAAGGCATCGATAAAGCGGATCATGGCAACGATGATGATTACAGGAGAGGTGATCGGGAGCACCACTTTGGTAAATACTTTCCATGGAGAGGCGCCATCCACCCGGGCGGCATCCAGGAAGCTTTGGGGAATCGATTTAATGGAGGAAAGCACCAATAGGGCCACGAAGGGAATAAACTGCCAGCAGTCTACAAAAACTACTGTGTATAGAGCGATCCGGTAGTCGCCGATCCACGATACCGGCGGGATCCCCACGAAGCTGAGCAGATAGTTCACTACCCCGTAGGTTCTATCAACCATCATGCGCCACAGCGTTCCTGAAGCTACGGGAGCTATGATCATGGGGACCATCAAAAAGGTTGTCAGTAACCGGCTCATCCGGTTGTCGTCGGAAAGCATCATGGCCACCATGACTCCGATTCCCAATTCAATAGAAACGGAGAGCAGAGCAAACAGAACATTGTTTGTCAGGGATTTGATGAAAATCTCATCCCGAAACATGTTGAAGTAATTCTGCAGTCCGATGAATGCCGGTCTCGATGTAGCAATCGTCAGCTTGTAACGAAAAAAGCTCAACACGAGTCCGTACCCGAGGGGAATGAAAGCGGCAATCATCAGGACGGCTACAACCGGCAGAAGAAACGCCCACGACCATAGCCGGTCAGATGTGGTTTGATGAATGTTTCTGGAAATCAGCATCGATTACTCATCCTCCAAAAACGGTTAGACCTCTCTGTATGAGAGGTCTAACCATCATAATCAACCGTGCAAGAGGACTCTACCTGCCCGAGTTCTTTACTCCCGGTGCAGGCGGATACTCCTCCAGTACCTTGGCGAGACCATTCTCCATGAACCGAACCGACCTCTCCAGGTCCCACTGTCCGGTGACGTAATTGGCCACAGCGTCTCTGATTGTAGTCTCTGCCATTGTGCCAGCGGGGATCCGCCACCAGATGATCGCTCCCTGATCGGAGGCTTTCTTGTGCGGATAAAGCTTGTCGTTCTTTACCTCCGGCATCTCCCAGACGGATTCCCTGGAGGGCAGGATCGAGTAATCCTTGAAATTCTTCAGCTGCTTCTCCGCATTGGTGTAAAACTTGATCCACTCCCAGGCTGCGTCTTTGTTCTTGGCTGCCTTGGGGATACCGATGTCCCAGGAGGAGAGCACAGTCACTCCATTTTCCGCATAAGGGATGGGAGCAATTGCCCACTTATTCACGACCTTTGATTTCTCAGGGTTATCCCCATTAGGGGCGATGGACAGGGTCGGCCATGAGAAGGCGATACCGGCATTACCGTTGAGGAAGGCGGCGTCTGACTCGGGCAGTCCCCAAGCCGGAGCGGCGGGATCAGAGTAGTCAAACCACTTTTTTGTAATCTTCAGTGCCTCCCGTGTTTTCGGCGAATCTATGGTAAGGTTCCAATTCTCGTCGGCCCAGGCACCTCCCAAGGACCAATGTACCATCATCCACAGACCACTGAGCTGTTCCTTTAAACCAGGAATGGCAATGGCATAGAGATTTGGGGGATCGTGGATTTCCTCACAGACCTCAAAAAACTCATCCCAATTCTCGGGAAAATCGCTTATCAAATCCGTGCGATAGGCCAAAGTCTGTGGTGTGTTGGAGAAGGGGAAGCCCATAATTTTTCCGGCCCACTTTCCGGACTGCTCCCAAAGCCCGGGGAGGAAGTCCGAGGTGTCGAAGTTATCCCGCTTGATATAAGGCTCAAGGTCTTCCATGAACGGCTCGAACTCGCCGTCCCACTGGCAGGCGGGGGTGACGATATCGTAGGTGCTGTCTTCGGTGGATAAGGCTAAAGCCATTTTTTCGTACAGAGTGAGGTAGGGGAAGTCAACAACTTCAACCTCGCAGCCTGTTTTTTCGGTGAATTCCGCTGAATACTCTTTGGCAGCCTCGGCATAGGTTGCCGAGAAATAGAGTACGGTAATCTTCTGACCGGCGAAGGGCTTGCCCTCGGTTGCTGTGGGTGGTTCCTTGCCTCCCCCGGCGAAGGCGGCGGTGGCAAGACCAATAACCAAAACAACGGCTATCAGTATCTGGATTTTTTTCATTAAAAATCTCCTTTTATATTTTAGAATTCTTTGGGTAGTTACCCCTGAGGCTCCACTCGGGTCGGGACTGGCGCGAATCGAGTTTTCCACAGTCACCTCCTTGTCTCTGAAATGCTCTGTAGTGATACCGATGATTTTAGAGGCTCTCAACCGAGTTGTCAATACTTTTTTCATTTTTTCAATTATGTCGCCTGTTTTCATTTTATTTTATTGACAGAATGAAAATACCGTCCTAATATGTGTAGTAATATTACACTAATTATTCTAATTACGAGGATTTATACCGGGGTATGCATTCAAAAGCAAAAATAATTGAAAACGCTCTTCTAAAAGAAAAAACGAGCCGCCTGCCCTGCTTTCCCTTAATAGACATAGCCTTTGCCTCTTCCTACTCGGGACGACCGATGCGGGAGGTTCAACTTGATCCGCATCTCCACGCCGGCGTTTTGAGCAAATGCGCCGAGGAATTACCCGTAGACGGCGTATACATCAATCTCTGTCTAGATACCGGTCAGGGGGATCGAATCAGCGATAGTGAAAATATACTCGACGAGTCACTCAATCTCGTGATTCCGGAAAATGATGTGTTATCCATATCCTCTACAGAAATCACGTCCCTCGATGACGAGAGAATCATGAAAGCCGAGCTTTTCCATCCCGGTATGTTGGCCACTTTCAACAACATCGATGATAACATCAAAGAAAATTATGCGGTTGCAGTAGGAGTAACCGGGACATTCTCTCAGGTTGCCTTTCTGGTCGGAATATCGGAATTCCTGATGGCACTTCTCGATCAGCCCGACATCGTACATCAGGTCCTGAAAAGAAGGCACAAGATCGTCATCCGACAGGTGCAAGAGCTCTGCGCCGCCGGGGCCCGCTTCATTTGGATAGGAGAGGGGCTGGGGTCCGGAAGTTTGATCAGCCCGGATCAATATCGAGAATTTGTTCTACCCTATGAGATTGAAATTGCTGAAAAGATACGGAAAAACGGGGCGCTGTCGCTACTTCATATTTGCGGAAATGTCATTAATGCCCTTCCCGATATAGCGAAGTGTTCTGCGGATGGTTTTGACCTGGATTATCCCGTCGACCTGGCCGATGCCTTCGAAATGCTGCTGCCGGATGTTACGGTCAAAGGAAATATCAATCCGCGGCTATTCATGAAGGGCTTCTCTGAAGAGCTAAAACAATCCTGTCTACAGGCAAAGGACATTGCTGCAGATAGAATCGGATACATAATGTCTACCGGGTGTCTGGTACCCAGAGACTCGGCGACGGAATCATTCCACATCATGGCGGATGTCTGTAGATATGAGTGAATCCAACGATGACCAAGGAGAAAAGGTTCATGAATAGAAAACGAATGCAGAGTTTGAGTGAGTACTTTTACACGGAACTCGTAAACAACACGATGCCGTTTTGGATCGAGCACGCCACTGATGAAGAATACGGAGGTTTTACTACGTGCCTCGATCGGAAGGGAGATATGCTCAGTCCGGATAAACCCATGTGGGTGATGAGCAGAATCAGTTGGGTGCTTTCCAGGCTCTACAACGATCTCGAACACAGAGAGGAATGGCTCAACCTTGCCCGCCATGGCATCGAGTTCATCCGCAAGTACGGCTTTGACAAAGACGGCAGGATGTTCTTCGCGGTGAGGCGGGATGGAAGACCACTGCGCAAGAGAAGGTATTTGTTCACAGAGACCTTTGGGGTCATCGCCCTTGCCGAATACGCCCGGGCATCTGGTGATGATGAGTGCCTTAGACTCGCGAAGAAGACGATGGATCTGATTATTGATCTGAACAACAAACCGGGCGCACTGGAACCCAAATTTTATCCCGATGCCCTGAAAACCCGGGGACATTCCATGGCCATGATCCAGATAAACACACTCCAGGTACTGAAGAGCGCCGACAAGAACGGGATATACGATGCCCGGATTGACAATGCGATCGAGGAGGTATTTCGCTATTTTGTCAAACCCGAGAGAAAGGTACTCCTCGAAACTGTCGGCGAGAACGGCGAGTACCTCGGAACCCTGCCGGAAGGCCGTTGCGTGAACCCGGGCCATGCAATCGAGACAGCCTGGTTCATCATGGAGGAAGGCAGGCAACGGAAAGACATGGAACTGGTGAAGCGGGCTTTGCCCATACTGGATTGGTCCCTCGAATTGGGATGGGACGCCAAGCACGGTGGGATTCTCTATTTTATTGATATCGAGGGAAGACAGCCTTTCCAGCTGGAATGGGATATGAAGTTGTGGTGGCCACATAACGAGGCAATCTATGCCACTCTACTGGCCTACGCTCTCACCGGTGAAAAGAAATACTTAAGGTGGTTCGAAAAAATACTCAGCTGGTCCTTGAAACACTTCCCCGATAGAAAACACGGGGAATGGATCGGATATTTGCACCGTGATGGAAGTGTGGCTCTCGACATGAAAGGAAATCACTTCAAAGGCCCCTTTCATCTGCCGCGGCAACAGTTGTTCTGCCACCTGTTGCTCAAAGAGATGCTGTCAAAAGCGTAAAAAAACCTATTTACAACCCAGTTGTTACCTGCTATGCTGTGTGAAGCCACCCTTGGGAGGGGAACATGGATAGCAGTAAAGAAGAGCTTCTCAAGAAAGCCGTGTCGCTGCACGGTAAAATCGTACCGCCTCAGACGCGGAGATCTCTTGAGGAGTGTTTCACCACAGAAGAATCAAAGCTTATCTTCTGGTTCAACGACGAGACAGGGACAACCAAGGTGCTCATCAAGGAGCAAACTTAGGTAGGTTTGACAGCCTTCCGAGGCCCCTTCGGTTCGCGCCCTTTCACTTCTCGTAGCACAAAAACCTTGAAAACCAGGCTGAGAATAACACCCAGACCTACATAGTACCAGACCCAAAGGGGCAGCCCGATGACAAACACGGGCTCTCTGTTCCAGGCCCAGAAGTCATTTCCGAGTATGAACAGGCCAGAGAAAACCAGCACCCAGGGCCAAATGCCGGGCTGGACCGGAGCCACAATACCCGTGTTTTCTCCGGGTGCGGTACTCAGAAGGCTGACGACAATGAATACCACAGTCGTTGCTGCCAGAATAGGGACGACCGGGAGGATTCCCGGCGCGCTCAACACATTGAAGTAAAAGGCCAGCACCAACCCTTCTCCCGCAACGATGCTGGCCGCCGCTGCGTAGCGGTTAGCCCGCTTCCAATACAGACCTCCGATCACAGTCGGTGCCAGCACCGCGAGACCGTTGAAGGTGGTTTTGCTGATGAAGTCCAGGATCGTCTGCGGCGGCTTGACGGCTATCAGGAATCCCAGTGCTCCGAGAGCTACGATGACTCCTTTCTCTTTCAGGACCTCTCTTTTCTTGAAGTGCACAAAGTCAACCGTAATCAGGGAGGTTAGGGTTAACAGCTGTGAATCCATGGTGGACATCAGCGCAGCCAGAGAACCGGTGATGAGCAAGGTGCTGACAAAAACACCTGCGTAACGCTGCAGCAGCAGCGGAAAGATGGCGTCGGATTCGGCGGGAGAAAGATTGGGAAAGGTGTGCCTGCCCAGCACCCCGATAGATACGGTCAGGAAGAAGAGAAAGGTCGTGATCAAGGGATAGAGGACCACCGTGGTGTTGAGGGACTTCTCATCCTTGGCCGCGATGAAACGCTGGAAAAGCTGAGGAAACATGGGATCGGCGAAAAACCAGAGAAACAGGTAGCCGAACCAGATCCCAAAGAGCATCGATCCGTCCTGACCGGGGCGGGAAAACAGGGCTGGGAAAGAGCTGTAGACCTCCTCGTGGGCTCTGACAAATCCGCCGCTCCGGCGGAAAATGATGATAAATGCAGCCAGAGTGAAGACGATCATCATTGAGGCCTGGATCAGGTCGGTCCACACGATGGAACGCAAGCCCCCGAGGGTGACATAGAGGACGACGAACGCTGTAATCAGAAGGGCTCCGGACAGGTAAGGAATCCCAACCAAAGCATTGAGAGATTTCCCGCTGGCTATAGCCTGGATTGCGATATAGGGCAGAGTAAACACGATCATGACAAGGGAGAAGAGTTTTTTCAGCCAGGATGCCCCGTATCTATCAGCAATGAAATCAGAAGGAGTGATATAGCCCCGATCTTTGGACAAAGATAGGATCCGCCTCCCGATAAGCAGGAACGACAGGGCCATGAATCCCGTTCCGAAACCCATGACCGGGTAGAAGGCATAGCCGATCCTGTATCCCGCGCCGGACATTCCGAAGATCGTGAAGGCACTGAAATTGGTCGCTGCCATGGTGAAAAAGAGGAGCAGCCTGCCCACCCCTCTGCCGGCCAGAAAGAACTCGACCTTGTTCGTGGATGCTTTTTTGCGAAAGACGATCCCAATAACCAGGGTAATCACCAGGTAGGCAAGAATGATACTCAGCCGCTGCCACATACTTTTCTCCTCTTGGCGTGGCTCCTTCGGCGTAAAAAGAAAAAAGCCACCCGGAGCCGCAGAACGGGTCTGGATGGCCTTCTTAGAGCCTATAGCATAACCCGGCATGATTATCGAATGGCGCCAGTATAATCAGTTGCCGCAGCACTGGCAAGGCAACCGGCGAGGCAATCGCTCTTTGACAGGTCGGCACCTCTCATGATACACCATAGGACCATGGACTGGGAAAGCTACATCGACGAGGAAGTCCACGGGCACTACTGGGACCATGACGATAATTGTGCCGTTACGACTCTTTCCATCGCCTCCCGCCTATTCAGAATCCCCCTCGAGCCCCAGGTTGGTACGGCGGCCTTGGGCA
>Ga0307378_10004122_pt1 | contig 20929 bp, 21 predicted proteins | sample UN1MG_FD_202238 | JGI IMG/M metagenome (GOLD analysis project Ga0307378, IMG submission 202238) | Soil microbial communities from Risofladan, Vaasa, Finland - UN-1 | ecosystem: Environmental > Terrestrial > Soil > Coastal area > Acid sulfate soil | place: Finland: Risofladan, Vaasa | collected... | reverse complement strand
TAGCGATAGGTCTCGATCGTCTGCTCCGGCGTGCCGTACTTCTTCTGAAGCGCCAGCAGCGGCTTTGCGGCCTCGACGGGATCGTCGTCGGCACGCATAGCCTTGGCATACGCCTCGATCGCAGCGGCATAGTTTTCCTTGCGGAGGTGATACTTGCCCACCTGCTCATAGATCATAGCGGCCCGCCTGCTCTCCGTCAGGCCGGCCGCCTTATTCAGCGATCGTATCCCCTCGTCGTATTTGCCGCCGGTCAGCAGCACGCGGCCCAGCTCGAGATGATAGCGGAATTCATCCGGTTGCAGCTCCACGGCCCGCAGCAGGCACTGCTGGGCCTCCTCGAGTTTCCCTCGCGCCCTTTGCAGCGATGCCAGATGATACCACGCCAGGTGGGCACCCGGATCAAGCTTCACCGTCTGCTCAAGATCGGCCATCGCCCCGGCGCCGTCGCCCGAGCGCATCTTGCTGAGCGCCGAGCAGAAGCGGGCGTATGCCTCCGGCGACACGCCATCGGGGTCGGGTTCTTCAACTTCCTGGTCCGGCGCCTCCTGGCCCGGTGCCGCTACGGGCGCTTCGTCCGCCTCCTGAGCCGCCTCCGATACGCAGGACATGAATGCAACGGCTGCCGCCGCCGCCAAACTCAGCAATGAGTGAAACAGCCTGATCATTGCGGTTTATCCTTCTCCACCGCATCACGATCCTGCGGCGCCGGGCGTGCCGGCCTACGGAATAACCTTGTTGAGGGGAAACTCGATAATGCCCTGTGCGCCCGCCCGCTTCAACTCGGGGATCAACTCGCGCGCCTCCGTCTCGTCCAGCACCGTTTCAACGGCGTACCAGCCGGTCTCCTTCAGCGGCGACACAGTGGGCGTTTTCAGCGCGGGCAGCATCGAAATCACGGCCTCCTTGGCCTCCTCAGGCACATTCATTTTCAGCCCCACCTTAGCGAGCGCCCGGATAGCTCCCTGCAGGAGGGTCGAAATATTTTCAATCTTCTTGCGCTTCCACTCGTCCTGCCACGCCTTGCGGTTCGCGATCAGGCGCGTGGTGGTTGTCATCAGCGTGTCGACTATCCGCAACCGGTTGCTGCGGAGGCTCGAGCCGGTCTCCGTCAGCTCCACGATGGCATCTACTATCCCCACCTTGGCTTCGGTCGCTCCGTAGGAATACTCCACCTTTGCGTTCACGCCGTGCTCGTCCAGATACTTGCGCGTCACGTTGGCAAGCTCGGTTGCTATCAGCTTGCCCTCGAGGTCGCCCACGCTGCGGATGGCCGAATCCTCCGGCACCGCAAGCACCCAGCGGGCCGGGCGGAGCGTCTGCTTCGAATAAACCAGCTCGGCCACCTCAACTATCTGCGAGCCGTTTTCTTCGATCCAATCCTTGCCGGTGAGGCCGAGGTCGATCACGCCGTCTTCGACATAGCGCGACATCTCCTGCGCCCGAAACATCACCGCCTCGATCTGGTCGTCGTCGATAGCCGGAAAATACGACCTGCTGCCCACCGTGATGGTATATCCGGCGCGGCGGAACAGGTCGAACGTCGACTCCTGCAGGCTGCCCTTGGGCAATCCTATCTTAAGCATAGGAATCTCCATGATGTTTCGAGCAAAACGGCGCAAGACGCGCCGGCGCCGCCTTCGAACTTCTGACGGAAATGCTACTCGTTAACCCGGTCGGAAATCCACAGATTTCGCAGATTTCGCAGATTATCAGAAAGAATGTACAGCATCAGAGAGAAAGAATCCTGCAGCAAGAAAACCACGGACACAGCACCTCAAACGATGCGGGCGGGACGCCCGCGATCCCAGCGGACAGAAAGGTTTACGATCCACTTCTTCCATCTTCTGTCGATCTGCGCAATCTGTGTAATCTGCGGATCCAATTTCGCGATTATGGTCAAACTTTTCGGATGGTATACGGGAATCCGCCGGCAGCACCTCACGCCCTCGAGCACCGGCGCGAGGGAGGGCGCGAACGCCGGTCGGCCGACACGCGGCGCGCGGCACCGGCCGAACGCCTCCCCGATGCCGCGGCGAGCTCATGTTGCCGGCTGCTGTGGAAGGAACAATCGCGCTTCAACGGGCACTTCGCGCAATCGGGAGCATCATTGGTGCAATGTTTGCGCGACAACATTCCCACCGTGCGGTGGAAATTGCCCTGCTCGCGCCCGGGCAGCATAGTCTCGATACATTCCTGTATCTGGTTCGTCGCCCTCGGCGTTTTGATGAACCCCACTCGCGACATCACGCGTGCAATGCCCGAATCAATCGGCACCTTGAAGCCCCGCGGCAGACCGTCGCGCGCCAGCAACAGGCTCGCAGTAAGCGCCTTGGGAAACTTGATCCTGTTGAGAATCGCGATGAACTGCTGCGGGCTGAAATCGTCCAGCACGTCCGGCTCGAGGCTCGATGTTTCGTGCAGAAGCCCCTCCAGCGTGTGCTTGAGCAGATCGGGCGCCCGCGAATTCACCCCCACGCCGGTAAGCTCCTCGCGCAGCGTCTCACCAGGCGAAATGCGGACCTCGTTCCAATCCACATACTCCTCCTGCAGCATCGCCAGCGCCTTCATGCCCTCCGCTTCCTTGGCTTCAGATGTCAGGACCGCCAGTATCAACTGCTCAAGAGTGGTGCCGTAGCCCGTGCGTCGCCGCTTGCCATACAGCCGGCCAAGCCGGTTGTAAATACGGGTGAGTTTGGATTTTCCAGATTTCGCGGTTGCCAATGCTCTACTCCAGTATCGTCCAGCCATATTATACCGCAAACCGGCTTTGCTGTCAACACTCATTAACCCAAAATTCGGTAACACAAGAGGCCTCAGAATGTAAGAAAATGTCATTCCGGCGGCGCAAGGCGGCCGTCGAGAATCGTCTGCAGGCCATTCGAATATCGTGAAACGACGCTGTTTCCGGCCGGCGCAACACTCCGAATAGTCGTGCATTTCTCCGGCGGCTGCCGTATAATTAGAGTAAGTCGGACCCGCGCAGCTAATCGCAGCAGCCGCTATGCAACGTGCGGCCGCCGGCCCGGCGGGATACTGTATCGCTGAACCGATCGACGCACAAGCCGAATGCTCAGAAACGGGACCGGTGAGGCCGGAGGAAGCGACTTGACCCAGGAAGCTGTTTGCCAGGCGACACAGCAGAAGCGAAAAACCGCTCGAGGCTGGCTCACAAAATACGGAGCCACAATCATCCTGGCAGTGCTGCTGGTGTTCATAATCCGCTGGAAAGTCGTGCAGCCATTCTACATTCCGTCGTCATCGATGGAGCCGACGCTTCAGCGGCACGATCGCATCATCGTGAGCAAAATTTCCTACGTGCTGGGCGAGCCGAAGCGCTGGGACGTTGTAATATTCATGGAACCCGGCAACCACGGGCGCAATTTCGTCAAGCGCGTGGTGGGCCTTCCCGGCGAAAAAGTCCAGCTCATCGCCGGAGAGGTCTACATAAACGGCAAACACATCGAGAAGCCCACGCACCTTCGCAATATCTCGTATACGCACGAGGGCCGGTGGGGCACTTCTCGAGCCGTTGAAATACCCGAGAACAGCTACTACGTGCTTGGCGACAACAGCAGCAGGAGCAACGACAGCCGATGCTGGGCGCGGCCATTCGTCCGCCGCGCCGAAATACTCGGCGAAGCAGTGGGCGTGGCCTGGCCGCCCGGCCGGGCCGGGCGAGTCCATTGATCGGGATGAGGCCGCAAGGCGTTAGAGAAGCGCCGGAAACGGCGGCGTGCGGCAGCGGAATCCGGCCCCGCACGCGCGGCGGCTGGCCTATTTCAGCATGATTTTGGTTGAAAATGCTCCAAAGAGCCGGTATAATTGTTTATTTTATGGTAGAACGAGCGTAGTAAGGGTCAGAGGCGCCCATTGCGCAACAGCCCGACGCAGCTCATCCAAGGAGGCAGCAAAAGCGATGGTCAACGGTTTGTTGGGCAAGAAAGCCGGAATGACACAGATATTCACCGACACCGGCGAACGTGTTCCCGTTACGGTCATTGAAGCAGGGCCGTGCACCGTCATGCAGGTCAAGACACCCAAGCAAGACGGCTACTTCGCACTGCAACTGGGTTTTCAGGACAAGCGCCGCAAGCGCAGCACCCGTGCCGACTCCGGCCACGCGCGCAAGGCAAACACCGAACCCAAGCGCTTCATCCGCGAAATCAGGTGGGACGGCGAAGGCGAGTATTCGCTGGGGCAGCAGTTGAGTGTGGAAATATTCAACGAAGTAAAAACCGTAGATATCTCCGGCGAGAGCAAAGGCCGGGGCTTCATGGGAGCCGTCAGACGCCACGGCTTCAAGGGAGGCCCCAAAACACACGGCCAGTCCGACAGGCACCGCGCACCAGGTTCCATCGGCCAGTCGTCAGACCCTTCTCGCGTTTTCAAAGGCACAAGGATGGCCGGCAGGATGGGCGGGCGGATGACAGCACGCAACCTCCAGGTAGTGAAAATCGACACCGAGAACAACTGCATCCTCGTCAAGGGAGCAGTTCCCGGCCCCAACGGAGGCTACGTCGAAATCCGCAGAGCCAAAGCTCACCCTCCCGCCTGAAAGGAAAGCACAGATGGCACGCGATAAAGATGCCCGGCGGGCCGAACTCGAATCGCAGACGCGAAAACAACTTCTGGCGACCGCAAAGGACATGGGCATCACCGGTCGGCATACTATGCCGAAAATGACACTCATCGACGAGATCGTCAAGCAGGAGGAAGCAAGCAGCAAAAAACGGCCCAAGCCGGAACAACCGGCCAAGGCCGCCGCCGCTGAAAAACCGAGGGAGAAACCGAAAACAGGAGGAGAGATGGACCAGGAGCAGCAGGTCGAGCAGACCAAATACGACCTCGGCCCCGCACCGGAAGCACATATCCCCACGCCGAGCGAACTGCCCGACCAATACGGCCAGGACAGAATCTCGCTGCTGGTGCGCGACCCATACTGGGCATACGCATACTGGGAAATAACGCCCGAAACATACGAACTTGCCAGGGCCGACCTGGGCGACCAGCACCACGGCGCCGCAAGCATCCTGCGAGTATACGACGTCCGCGAAGGCGAACCCGTCCAGCGCTACGACATTCAACTGCCCCCGCACACCAGCAACTGGTACCTCAACCTGGGCGAGCCGGGCGGCAACTTCTGCGTGGACATCGGCATCCTCACACTCAACGGCAGATTCTACACACTGGCGCGCTCCAACCCGATAACTATGCCGCCCGCCGGAGCATCCGAAATAGTCGACGAACACTGGATGGTGCTCCAGAAAGAATTCGAACAGCTATACGCACTCTCCGGCGGATTCGCACCCGGCAGCTCATCTGCAGATCTCCGCGAAATATTCGAGAAGCGAATACAGGAAGAACTCGCATCAGGCGCAATATCCAGCCTCATGAGCCCCGTCCGCAAAGAACGCCGCCGAGGCTTCTGGTTCACCGTCGACGCCGAACTCATCGTATATGGAGCCACCGAGCCAGACGCCGCCGTCACCTGCCAGGGCCGGCCCGTTGAACTCCGGCCCGACGGCACCTTCACCCTCAGATTCGCACTGCCCGACGGCAAACAGGTTATAGACCTGACCGCAGTATCAGCCGATAAGAAAGAACAGCGAACAATCATCCCGGAAGTCCAGCGACAGACACGCCGGCCCGAGCCGATCCTCAACGAGTAAAACAGAGCCGTCGCCCGTGCATCGACACAACCGGGAAAGCCTGAAGCACCAGACGCCACCCAGGACAACAGGCAAAGCTGAACCATCAGGCGAAAAACTCCGACCCCGCAACGCGCCGACAAAATGATGCGAATGTTTGAGGGATCAGACAAATGACCACACAAGCCAAAGGCTACCTTTGCATAGTACTGCACGCACACCTCCCATACGTGAGGCACCCCGAATACCCCGACTTCCTCGAGGAAGACTGGCTCTACGAAGCAATAACCGAAACATACATCCCCCTCATCGACATGATGCAATCGCTCATCGATGAAGGAACCGACTTCCGCCTCACGATGTCGCTCACACCGCCACTGCTGTCGATGTTTGCCGACACACTCCTCCAGAACCGATACATCCGCCACATCGGCAAACTGATCGAACTGGCCGAAAAAGAAATAACACGCACGCAGTGGGAACCCGAGTTCAACCGGCTCGCCCGCATGTATCACAGCCGATTCACCCACTGCCGCGACGTATTCGTCGACAGATGCGGCCGCGACCTCACCAACGCATTCAAGCAGATACAAGACACCGGCAAACTCGAAATCGTAACCTGCGGCGCCACCCACGGCTACCTGCCCCTGATGACCAACGAAAACGCCGTCCGCGCCCAGATACAAGTGGCCGCAGACCACTACGAGCGCCGCATCGGCCGCCGCCCGCGCGGCATATGGCTGCCCGAGTGCGCATACCAGCCCGGGGTCGACAAACATCTCGCCGAAGCCGGCATCCGCTACTTCTTCACCGAAACACACGGCATACTCCACGCCACGCCGCGCCCCAAATACGGAGTATACGCACCGGTCGCATGCCCAACCGGCGTAGCAGCATTCGGCCGCGACATCGAAACCTCCAAACAGGTCTGGAGCGCAATCGAAGGATACCCCGGAGACCACCTCTACCGCGACTTCTACCGCGACGTCGGATACGACCTCGAATACGACTACGTCCGGCCATACCTCCACGGCGACGGCAACCGCACCAACATCGGCATCAAATACTACGCCATCACCGGCGAAACCGAACACAAAGCCGTCTACGACCCCGACAGAGCACGCGACCGCGCCGCCGAACACGCCGGCAACTTCATGTTCAACCGCGAAAAACAGATCGAACACCTCGCGTCATTCATCGACCGCAAACCGCTCGTAGTGGCGCCTTACGACGCCGAACTCCTCGGCCACTGGTGGTTCGAAGGACCCGACTGGCTCGGCTACCTGTTCCGCAAAATCCACCACGACCAGAGCACCATCGAGCTGATCAACCCCAGCGAATACCTCGAGCGCCACCCCACCCTGCAGGTCGCCACGCCATCGGCCTCGAGCTGGGGATACAAAGGCTACCACGAAGTGTGGCTCGAGGGCAGCAACGACTGGATATACCGCCACCTCCACGTAGCCGCCGACCGGATGGTCGAGCTTGCACGCTCCAACCCCGAAAGCGGAGGCATCCGCCGGCGCGCCCTCAACCAGGCCGCCCGCGAGCTGCTCCTCGCACAATCGAGCGACTGGGCCTTCATAATGAAAACCGGCACGATGGTCGAATACGCCGTCATGCGCACCAAGAACCATCTGCTCAACTTCAACACACTATACGACCAGATCAAGAGCGGCTCCGTCCACGAAGGATTCCTCAGCAACATCGAGGAGAAGAACAACATCTTCCCCGACATCGACTACCACGTCTACGCCTGAAAACCACAGACCGCCCGAGCCGCGAAGCCCGGGCGGTCTTTCGCATAGCTGCAAGGATTTCCTGGTCCCTCCGGTTCCAGCGTGGATTCAACGGCCCCCCGATACGAAAAACGGACGCAGCAGAAAAGCCGCCTCAGATGCCGATCCTAAGCCCCGGAGGGGATGGCTCTAACCCCCGTGTGTCCCATAGCTCCCATGTGCCCCATAGGCTGGTCGACGGTTAAAGTCGGCACTCCTCTGCCGGCCGAACGTCATCGTAGAAATGAGCCAGCGTTGTCTGCATGTAGGGCGCCAACCAGAGATAGCCGATGCCCATTGTGAGGATGCAGAGGATCGCCCACCCGAAGAAGCGCCAGTAGAGGCAAAAAAGTTTCCACCTATGCCCGCTCATCATTTCCTTGCTTCGGGTGATGGCCTGAAGGGCCTCGACAGTCGGATCGTCCGCAATGATGAAATAGGTCATCGCGTAGGAGAGGGACGCGATTATACCGGGGATGATAAGAAGGAGACTCCACAGCATGATAAAAATTGTCATGAACAGGTGAGCCACCAGAGCTGTCCCAAATCTCTCGAATCCCTGAAACAGTTGGCCCAACTCCGCCGGTGATCGCCGTGCAAGCATCATGAACACCAGATAAAGACCAAGGGCCATGGGTCCGGCGATGAGAAACTGGGCAATCGAGCCTGCAACTGGGATAAAACCGACACCTACAATGATTGCGAAATATACTATCGCCACAGTGACGCCAAGCCCCCAGTGGTTGCGCAAAGATTCGCGCGCCATTCTCATCAGATCGCGGTTGTGAGTCATGCCGCCGGAGCCTGTGGCTATGGGCGACGATGTTCCTGCAAAAAGATTCGGAACGGTTGATGCTGGAACCCACCTGTCGCCCAGGGTGTGGTTCCAGACGAGGTCGTCCGGAGAAATCCGGCCTTCCTGCGCCAGTCGGCGCAGCTCCGCGCCGTCAACAGGGCCGAATTGCTGTCCTTGCCTCGCGTAATGCCACTGCATATTGCCTCCTTGTCTGTCTACACGTGCTGAGCCGCTGCCAGGCGTCGCAACGGTGTTTATCTATCTGATACCGTACACAAGCACCGCTATCGAGTCAAGCGCGATTTGTGAAGTTGGGCAGGCAAGACAGTCCGGGCCTGCGGCCCGCCCGAACAGAAACAGACCGCGCCGTTTCGCATCAATCCCTGCTGCCTCTTGCCGGCGAGCGAGCCGCAGTTCCAACAGAACATCAGGTCACCTCATGTGGGGGCGGGTTTCTGTGCCCGCCCTTCTTCTGCCCGCCGCCTCTTCCGCATGCAAAGCCCCTGACTTCAAGGCGTTCAAGTCTGATCATTCTTTCCAGCAATGTAGACCTTCATTGCGTCGCCTCTCGCTATTCGGATGAGCAATAAAATCGGAATTGACATCAAGACTGTGATGACGATGAGCATAATTGTGGGCAGCATGGTTCCCACACTCAGAGAGCCAAGGGCATTGATGAAAGTACCCACGCTGATTGCTGCTAATGCTGCAAGCAGAGCGCCAAAGCAGAAGACTAACAGAATCGGAGCCCAGTTCCGCCTTTGGCTGAGGCCTGTCGAACCGACGATCAGGCCGACTCCCAGAACTAAGCCGCCTGCCGCAGCCGAGCGGAACAGAATCGGAAAAGGCTCACCGCCCAAGACCAGCCCTGCGGCATTGCATACAACGGCCCACACTCCCACAATTCTTGCCACCCATAGCAAAGCTGTGACGCTTGCTGGAATCTTCGACTCAGGCATCTTGTGTTTCCCGGTCTGCAGGGCAAGCAGACCAGGCAACCGGTTCCTGCTCACCTGTTTCCCATCCGCAAGGCGGATTAATGCCATTGCATTTCTACGGCAATATCTCCTTCAGCACGTCCACGCCCTCCGGCACGAACAGCAGCTTGTCGATGCGGTAGCATGCGATGGCCGGGCCGTCGTTGACGATGCTGATCGTGTCGCCTTGCGCAAAATCGATCGCCTTCGTGCTCAGCCACAGGTAGTCGTTCTGGTCCTTGTGCTTGAGTTCGATGTGGTCCCACTCCCATATCCACCTATCGCCGAACATAAGATTCAACTGCTTGCCGTTGATGCTCACGCGCCATATTTCGCGGCCGTCCATGTCGTCGCGATAGACGATGCCGAGGCGGTATTTCCCGGGCTGCTCGACCCTATAGATAATCCGCCCGGGCTGGATGGCGGTTACGGCCATGCTCGATTCCTGGAAGCGGTAGCCGTCGAGCAGCTCGCATTTTTCCTCGACGTCGAATGCGATCCACTTGTCGGACTTGGTCAGCGAGTTGTTGATGTTGTGCGGCGACAGGTGCCCATCGGGGAATGTGCGGTCGCCGATGTGATAGCTGCGGCCGGGCGGCACCTTGCGCGTGAGCGTCACGTCGCGCAGCACCGGCGTTCGCTGCGTGTCTGCCGTGTGCAGGTCGAAGCGGAATTGCTGGAAGGAATCGAAGCCCGTGCCTGCGGCCATTCCGGTGAATACCCACGGCGCCATGTCTGAAGGCTCCGGATGGCACCCTCGCACCGAGACGTCGCAATCGGTTTTCTCGCCGGTGTCGATCCAAGCGGTCTGCGGCGCCGGCACACGCGCGGCCAGCCCCCACGCTTCTTTCGTAGAATCATACCGGTAGACCTTGTATCCGCAAGCCCCACGCACCTTGTCCCACGCCAGGGCGATCGCAACCTTCCAGACATCGTCCCCTTCGGGTAGGACAGACACAACCGGCCCGGCGGCGCTTTCGCCGCGGACTCCCCACGCTGAAACTCTGTATTTATACGTCCCCCATATCCGCCTGCCGGCAAGGGGCACAACGGTTGTCCGCACGTTCGCCGGCGGCTGGATTGGCTTGGCAGTCGATACATCTGACGGGCGCACGTCCGCACGTTCCGATAGCCCATCAGTGCCCCAGTCGATCCACGAATTCCATTCAATGTCATCCAGTGGAGTGGCTGGCAGGAACCGTTTTTTGAAACCGACTTGCTGTTCTTCGCCCGCATCCGTTCCGCGAGAGATGCGATAGCATATCGCGCCCTTCACCTCATCCCACGTGAGCGTAACATGCCCGGGCAGCCCGGGCGGTGTACGCACGGCGACGTGTGCATCCGCTTCAGTTTCGCCCCGTCCGTAAGTTTCGACCCGTCCGTAAGTCACTGCCGAAATGCGATAATGAAACTCGGTGTCGGGCGGGAGCTTGCCCGCCGGCCACTCGGGGTTGACGGCCTTGGCCTTCAAATTCTTTGGTGCGTGAATGGGCGTTGCTTCCGGCTCGTCGAGCGGCTGCGTAGACAGCGCCTCGCCGGTGCCGGCGGCCGGGCCGCAGAAAGCTTCGCCATCCCATCTGGGAGCAAAGGGGATGGAATCGCCGTCTCGCGTGTCGATCGGCTGCGTCACCACGTAGCCGTCGCTTCGGAAGTATGGGAAGCCCCAGACGCGCACTTCGATCAGCGGAATGGTGCCCCGTCGGTTCTTCTCGGCCATGTTGGGCGTGATGCGAATGAACCGGGTGAAGCGGTCCACGGCGTCGTGCGTGATCGGCAGCGTGCCGTGAGTCAGCACCGGCCAGGGCGTGGGCGTTGTGCCGAGGTCGTCCCACTGCTCGCCGTCGGCGCTGGCGGCCACGGTGATGGATTGGATGTATCCGGCTCGCTCGTAGAAGTATGGGTAGAATTCCACGCGGTCGACGTAGTAGGTGCCTTTGAGGTCGAACTCGATTGTCGCGGTGTCGGGCGCGCTCAGGGCGACGTGTTCCGAGATTCGGCCGTCGGTGAGGATCACATTTTCCGGGTCCTTCTCGCTTCGCCATTCGGCGCCGTCGGGCTGGATGAAACGGTAGGTCGCGCCGCTGGGATACGACGCGGGATGGCCGAGGTTGTCTGAAACCATTCGCGGCCTCGAGCGGTCGACGTCGAGCGTGATCGATCCGTCTTCGCGGAGCATCACGTTCTCGGAATACGCGATGTGGTCGCTGACGCGGTATTGTTCTTCGTAAGTTTCCTGCGCGCCGCGAACCTGCGTTGCCGCGCTGCAGCCGGCCATGCAAATCGTCGCCAGCATCACTGCCAAAATTCTCATAGCGGCTTCTCCTTCTGCCCCAGGTTTGTGCAGACATATCTGCGGCGGGTCCAATTCGCCCGCTGTGTGGTATTTTCCACACACATCAGCGCGAATGCAAGGAGAAACGCGGCTTGAAATCTGCGGCTGCGGCATGCCATTTGCAGTAAGGCAGTGCGACAGTGCCGGCAGACGGCACGCGGCAGCTCAACAAGGAGATTCATCATGAGCGTGCGGACGCAAAACCTGAAGCGGAGGCGGCTGCGATGCCTGCGATGCGGCAAGCAATTCTGGACGGATCGATGCCACCGCATATGCAAGAGGTGCTATGCAAACAGCGGCGACATATTTGTGAAATCTACTTACGCAGCCGAAGGAATCGAGATTCTCAACGACCTGCCGCTGGCGGAGGGCTTGGGAATTGTTGAAGACGAAACGCTCGAGGACGAACCGGCAACCATTACCGAATGAGACGGATCGGCAGGAGGCGGATCAATGTGGGAAATAACAACGATGACGTGCGTGGCAGCGCCGGAAGCTACAAATCTTGGAGCATTCGCCACGAGAAGCGTAGCAGGGCGTGTAAGTGACGCCGCAGCAACAACTTACGGCAGCCGGCGGGGACTATGGAGCGGCGGGGCAACTTCTGATGTCGAGCGGCCTGAAATTCTTCGCACCTGGCGGCTCGGGACGCTGAACGTTACAGTGGCCGTCGGGCCGGTGTTTCTGCCCGATAACGCAATTTTCCGGATGCTGCTGCAGTGGCCGGTGCCTTCCGGCACGCCGGTTGCATATCCGGCTGGTGTGAAAGGAGCGCGAAGGTGACATCCGGCGCGAGCGACATCCCGGTGGTGGTGCGGCTCGACGGCCGCCTCGAGCAGGCAGAAATCGAGGCGGCAGCGGCGGGCATCAGGCTGGCAGGCGCGGCGGGCCGTTCGGTCACGCTCGATCTCAGCCGCGCCGAGACGCTCCCGGCGGATGCGGAGGCCGTGCTCGGCGCTGCCGCGCCCGGCGTCGAACGTGCGGGCCGCGAGCTTGTGGTGGTCGTTTCGGCCGATCCGCCCAGGGCGGTGGTGTTTGGAAAGCTGTGGAGGCTGTGGGAGGATTCCAGGGACAGGTTCGACACAAGCTCGAGCGAGCGGCAGTCGACCGTGGAGCTTGATCCGGCGTTGGCATCGTGCCGGTAGACTGAGGCTTGGATAATGAGTATCCGCAAGACAACGGTAATTCACAACAACGAACTGCTGCGCCGGCGGCTCGTGGGCCTGCTGACCGACCTCGGCTGCGAGGTGACCGTTGCAGCCGACGGCCACGACCTGCTGAGCACGATCGAAAGCTGCGACGTTGCGATCGTCGATTGCAAGACGGTCGACATCTGGGATGCGGGCTTCATGGCGCGGCTTCGGGCCTGTGCGCCGAATCTGCCCCTGGTGCTGACTATCCAGCCCGGGCGGCTCGAAAGCTACGTCGCACTCGTCTCGACCGATGCCTGGGAGCATCTGCCCGAGCCTTTCTACCGCGACACGGTGGCCGTGCTTCTGCATCGGTTGGGCGAGCAGCAGAAGCTTGTGGAGCAGAACCGGTACCTGTGGGCGGAACTCGAAACCACGCGCGGCCAGGCCGATGTGAACACGCGCGATCCGCGGATGACGCAGATTCTGCGGCAGGTGTCGAAGGTGGCCGCCACCGACGCCGCCGTGCTGATACTCGGCGAACGCGGAACCGAGAAGGAGAAGGTCGCGAGGCTCGTTCACAAAGCGAGCGAGCGCCGCAACCTTCCATTCATCGAAGCAGGCTGCCGGCAGGGCGAGGAAGAATCGTTCACAAGGCTTTTCAGCGACGCCGGCGGCGGGTTTGCATCGCTGATTATGGGCGGGACTATTTTCCTGCGGGAGGTTACCGCGCTGGCGCCCGAGGCGCAGGCGCGGCTGCTGCGGGCCATGGAAGACGATTCCTGCGCACGGGTCGTATCGTCGTCCAGCGACGACCCGTTCGAGGAAGTCGAGCGCGGAGCATTTCGCGAAGACCTGTTCTTCCGCATAAACGCGGCGCAGGTTTTCGTGCCGCCGCTTCGCGAGCGAACCGCCGATATCGCCCTGCTGGCCCAGGAATTCATGGAGCAGTTTGGAATGCCCAAACCCGAGGATGGATGGGACGAACTGGCCCAATACGACTGGCCCGGAAACGTGAACGAACTCGAGGCGGCCGTTCGCCTCGCAGCGATCAGAAGGAACCGTTGCGACAGTGCGGCGGAGCACCTGCTTCCGCCCCGCTTCCGCCCGGAGAACCGGCGGCCGTTCCGCCGCAAAGGCGGGTCGACATGATCGAAGGCATGGTTCCGGCCGCGCAAATGTCCGCCCCGAGCCTTGGCGCGGCCGGAGCCTGTCGGCGATAGAAACAACGATAAGTCATACTCATAAAAGGAGACCGAACACAAACAAGCGCGCGAGCCGGAAATCATCGAAGGAGGAACACCGACAGCCGCGCGACAGAACAGACGACCGGAGAGAGGAACGGGCTGATATCATGCAACAGACACAAGCGCTGAAATCAGTGTGGCAGGCGTACCGCGATAACGGCGGAGCCAAGGCCAAGGAAGAACTGATCATGAGCTGCATGCCCCTGGTGCGTTACGTGGTCGGTCAACTTGCCGCCCAGCTTCCGCCGCACCTCGACCGCGAAGACCTTGTCGAAGCCGGAATATACGGCATGGTCGACGCCATCGAGCGCTACAACCCGCGCGACGACGCCAAGTTTGAAACATACGCGGTGCTGCGCATCAGGGGCGCCGTCATAGACGAGCTGCGCTCGCGCGATTTCGTCCCGCGCTCCGTGCGGCACAAGGCACGCAAGATACGCGAAGCAAAGGCGGCCTTCATGGCCGAAAACAGCGCCCCGCCCACGGCCGCACAGCTTGCCGACGCACTCAACCTCAACGAGCAGGACCTCGAGAACGCGCTCAACCAGGTCGAGAACATCGCATCGGTCAGTTCGCTGTACGGCAGCAGCACGGGTGCAGACGCCGGCGAAGATTTCCGGATGGTCGACACCATCGCCGACCCCAGAAGCACCAACCCCGAGCGCAGCATTGAAGTTGACGAAAAAAAGAAGAGCCTGGCAAAAGCGATCCAGGAGCTGCCCGAGCAGGAGCGGCTGGTCATAACGCTGTACTACTACGAAAACATGCTCCTCAAGCAGATCGGCGAGCTGCTGGGCGTGACCGAATCGCGCATCTCGCAGATACGCAGCCGAGCACTGCTGCTGCTGAAATCGCGAATGAAGAGTGAAGAATGACTCACGCGGCGGCGCGGAGCCGCGGAGCCGTGAAGAGAAGAAAGAAGAAGTGATGAATGATAAGTGAGTCGTTGTAAGCCGATTGCTGCCGGGGAGTGATGAGTGACATTCTATCACTCATCACTCACCACTCGGTTCAGTCTGAAAAATCTGCAGGCGGCCGGACCGCCTCTGGCTGATCCTTCCGCAGCATCACCACCACGGAAAGCTTCATCACCGGCCTGTCGTTATCGGGCGCCTTCCGAAAATCCAGCGACGCCTTGACCTCAGCTTCGCCGTTCACGAATTCCTGCACAAATTGATGGCTGCAATTCAGCACCGCAACCGCCCTGCCCGTCTCGGGGTTGTCGTATACGTACTTGCTCATCCGGCCCAGGCTGTCGACGACCATATCATGGCTGACGCCCGCGCCCGGCTGCTCAAACCCGCCCGCGCCCTCGTCGGCTGGTTCTTCCCCGCTGTGATCGCTCTGCATGAACCACCTCCTTCTTTCATACAGTTCAACACTCCGATTCGAAAAAAGGTTCACGGCCGCTAAGGTCCGCCGCGCGCATGCGAAGTGTGAAGTGTGAACGGCGCCCCCTGGGATCGCGGGCGTCTCGCCCGCATCTTCAAATTTCCCCTCCTTACAAGCCCGCAAGGGCGAAATGCTTCTAGCCCACGATTTCAACCGTGGGAACACGAGGAAGAGGCGCGCATGCGAAGTGCGAAGTGTGAAGTGCGAAGTGTGAAGTGTGAAGTGTGAAGTGTGAAGTGTGAAGTGCGAAGTGCGAAGTGTGAACGGCGCCCCCTGGGATCGCGGGCGTCTCGCCCGCATCTTCAAATTTCCCCTCCTTACAAGCCCGCAAGGGCGAAAGACTTGTAGCCCACGGTTTCAACTTATAAAGAATGGAATGTTGGATGATGCGGGCGAGACGCCCGCGATCCCAGGGACCGGCTTGCCCGCCGGTCTTGAGGCGCATGGCAAGCCAGCGAGGCATCAGGCGCTGAGCGTGAATAGGACCTATACGACCCATATGTCCTATGGGGTTTATGCCGCAGGCGTCACGCCTCATGCCCCACGCGTCATGCCTTGAAGATGCGGGCGTCTCGCCCGCGATCCCAGCACGCCCCATATCTCTTTTCTTCTCCGCGTCTCCGCGCCTCCGCGTGCGAATTCTTCATGCCTCCTTCGGGGTGTTCATCCGCTCAGTCAGGCCGATAACTTATTCAGGTGGATGGCTGGATCAGCGGACGGTGAGGGCGGAAGATATGGCGTTGTATTTGCTGTCGCGCGAGGCGAGAATTTTTCGGAACAGGCAGGAGGCCGGCCGCGAGCTGGCCGGGCATCTGCCTGAGCTGGCCGGGCCGCAGCCGCTGGTGCTGGCGATCCCGCGGGGCGGGGTGATTGTGGGCGGGGTGGTTGCGGATGAGCTGGGCTGCGATCTCGACGTGGTGATCGTGCGCAAGCTGGGTGCGCCGGGCAATCCGGAATTGGCGGTCGGCTCGATAATGGAGGGCAGCGACGAGCCTTATCTCAACGAGCAGATTGTTCGGACGCTTGGGGTGTCGCGCAGTTACCTTGACAAGGAAACGGAAAGGCAGAAGGTTGAGGCTGCCCGGCGCGGGCGGTTGTATCGAAATGGCAGGCAACGCAAGGAGCTGCACGGCCGGACGGTGATCTTGGTCGACGATGGGATCGCGACGGGCGCCACGATGATTTCTTCCATCGAGGGTGTGAAAACTCAGCGGCCCGACCGGATTGTTGTGGCGCTGCCGGTGGGGCCGCCCGATGCCGTGGAGCAGATTTCTGAACTGGTCGATGACCTGCTGTGCCTTTCGGCTCCGGCTTTCTTCGCGGCGGTCGGGCAGTTCTACGAGAATTTCAGCCAGACTACCGACGAGGAGGTGGTGGCGGTGCTGGATCGTTTCGCGGCGATCCGGTGATGCCTGCTTCGCTTTGTGGCGGCTTGAGGAAATCGAAACGGGCTTGCTGTGCATGTCTGCAAGCCCGTTGTGCTGATGGCCGAATGAATGTTACAGTGACTGGAAGAATTCCTTGGTCAGGAAACGCTTGTCCTGGCCGCTGATCTCGCTGAACGCGACTCCGATCCGATAGTTCGAGGCCCACCTGATGCAGTATTTCACGCGCCCCATCGCCCGGATGCCGTTCTTGACGGGCGTGTCGATCCGCAGCTCGACCTTCTGGCCGGTAGACATTGCTTCGGTCGACTCGAAGCTGATGCCGCCGGTGCCGATGTCCAGCACCCTGACGGCCTGCATCTTGCCGGGCTTGTAGAATCCGGCGTTTCGGACCGACGTTGTGAAGTTTTCCGGCTCGAACCGCTCGTTGGTCCGCATTTCGATGCCTGCCAACGACACGGAGTTGGAGCCGACCAGGGTGATCTCGACTCCGCAATCAAGAAACGCTTCGCTCATAAACAGCCTCCTCGGCTGACGCCTCGGACGACGCCGAAAGTAGTCTGCTCCCCGCGAATGATTCATTTGGCCTTGCCTACTGCAACACGCGTGCCGCAGCATCATGAAAGCCGTAAGTTGTTACTGTGCCAACATTTAGGCTCAAGCTGACGGGCCGCCGAAGCCACATAATTTGGAGGAAATCCTGCCCGGCCATTCGCCCGAGTGCTCCGTAAGCCGTTGCCATGCCGCCGTTTACGGCAAATGCTGCCGAATGCGGGTATGGAAGCTGCAATGTTTGTAGGAGGTAATGCTCTCACGCGGGAATATGAGGGCCGGTTTGCGCTGCGGATGGCAAGCGCTGAGTCGCGCGGGGCGGCGGGTTGCGGCCCTGGCGTGAGGATTCCGCCGTCACTCGGCCATTATCCGCCGGTATTATCCGAAACTTCTGCTTCGAGAGTGCTGTTATGAATAAAGAGCGCCGGCACGGCTACCGGCACGTACTACGAAGGGAGGCGACAATGAAGCGCCCGTTGGTTATAGCACATCGTGGGAATTCCGCATCCGCGCCGGAGAACACGCTGGCTGCCATTCGCGAGGCCATAGAAATCGGCACAGATTGCGTGGAAGTGGACATTCGCTGCACCAGGGACGGCGTGCCTGTGCTGCATCATGATCCGGCAGTGGGCAGAACGGCCGGCGGCAAGGGGAATGTGTCTGACTTTACACTTGAAGAAATCCGCACGTTGGATGTGGGCATCTGGAAGGGCGAGAATTATCGCGGCGAACGCATTCCCACGCTCGAGGAGGCCCTCATCGAAGCCAGGGGCAAGACGAAGGTCGTGGCTGAAGTGAAAGTGGATTGCGCGGAACAGATCGTGGAAGTAGTTCGCAGGCTCCGCCTCGACAGCGGCCTGTATTTTGCTTCCTTCCGTCATGATTATATTCAGAAGCTTTATAGAATGCTGCCGATGTTCGACATCGTGTGGGTGCTGACCGCGCCGGAGTGGCTGGGCTACAACGCGGCATCCGCCATCGAGACGGCATCGGAAAGCGATATACGTGTTATCGCGCCGCCCGTGCCTGCCCTCACTCAGCCTTCGGTTTCATGCGCGCATGAGATGGGCCTGGGTGTGTGGACGTATGCGTGCGATTCGGCCGAGGATTTCCGCAAGGCCCTCGACGCGACCGCCGACGGCATAGTAACGGGAAATCCTGCCGATCTGCTGGCACTGATGGAAGCCGAGTCGTCGCGTGTTGAGGACGCAACTGCTTCGACGGCCGCACGGCCGCACTGAACGAAGTGTGAAGTGGGAAGTGTGAAAAGGGGGTTGCTGGAAACAGACTCTCTCGTCAGAATTTCCGCGCACGTCGCGCAGAAGTTGCTGTAGTCTAAATTCTGTTTCTTATCCGCAGATTGCTCAGATTTCGCAGATTCGGACTAAGACCGTACAGCAATGTCCGGCATCTGTTCTTGATCTGCGTAATCCGCGTAATCTGCGGATTCCTTTATCTTCCGGCTTTGTCGGATCAGGGGTACCTGTCGCGATTTCCCCTTGGTGTTTCGCCGCAGGCGCGTTATGATGGGCGCAACGGTCGCAGCCGGGCTGCCCAAGGGTATGAAACTAAGGCTGTGATAGGGCAGGGAACACGCTCGAAGACTCGCGCGCCCTGCCCCTACAACGGGCTGTTGCGAACAAGGAGCGCCGATGGCCAAGGCAATGGCACACGTGGTGGTGCATGGAATTGTGCAGGGGGTGGGCTTTCGTTTTGCCTGCCGCCGCGAGGCAGCCGCAAACGGCCTGACCGGCTGGGTGCGCAACAACTACGACGGCAGCGTCGAGGCAGTGTTTGAGGGCGAACGCAGCGACGTCGAGGAGATGGTCGACTGGTGCCGCAGCGGCCCGTCGCCGGGCCACGTCCGGAGCGTCGACGTCGATTGGCAGCAGCCGTCAGGCCGGTTCCATTCCTTCGACATCACCTTCTCGTGACTCAGGCGGCAGTGTAATGTGCCGGAGTTACAGCTGATTACCAGCATCAATCTTCCGACATGCTAACCAAGGCTATCAATGCTGCATATACCAACGCAACCATCCACTTAGCCGACATGCGCTGCCGGTGATGGCCGATGGCCGAGACGTGTGTTCTGTGGTCTCTTCGTTCCAGCCGTTACGCACCAACGGTGCGTCGTACGATAGCCTATGGCTAAGCGAGGCGCTTCGCCGAGCGATGCCATAGGTACCGCCGCCCAACAAAACATGACGCTCTGTAGGAGCGTCGTAACAAAATTCAATCCTCGACGTGCCGTACGCCTTCAACGGCTCAGGAAACCCTCTGCTCTCCATCGAGCTCAAGGTTATGTGTACGCCGATGCTCGCCAGCGATTGCGGTATATGGAATCCGGCCCTTACGAAGCCCCTTCAGGGCTTCCTTTTTTCCCCGCTTACCTATGGCTGCGCTCCGCCCTTCGGGCGTTCGCTTGCCATAGGCTATCGTACGACGCACCGTTGGTGCTATGGATGACGGAATCATGCAAGATATGGCTGCGCTCACGGTTGATGCGTTTCATCCAAGCCGTGCGCCTCGATAATCTATCATCTGAATGACACACTACACTAGTTTCAGCTTTCGATGAAATTCTGCAGCAGCTTCGTGCCTTCGACGGTGAGGAACGACTCGGGGTGGAATTGGACGCCCTCGAGCGGGAAGGCGGTGTGGCGTATGCCCATCAGCTCGCCCTGGTCGCTGTATGCGGTGGGCACCAGCTCGGGCGGGAGCGTGTTTTCCTTCACTATCAGCGAATGGTAGCGTGTGGCGATGAATGGATCGGGCAGGCCGCGATACACGCCCTTGCCGTCGTGATGGATGGGCGATGTCTTGCCGTGCATCAGCCGGCCGGCCCGCACGACTTCTGCTCCGAACGTGTATGCTATGCATTGGTGGCCGAGGCACACTCCGAGGATGGGCAACCTGCCCGCGAAGCTTCGGATGACGTCGTTGGAGATTCCGCCTTCCTTCGGCGTGCATGGCCCGGGCGAGATGATGATGTGCGACGGCCGGCTCTCTTCGATCTGATCGAGGGTGATCTTGTCGTTGCGGCGGACTTCTATCTCGCCGCCCAACTCGCCTATTCGCTGCACGAGGTTGTATGTGAATGAATCGTAGTTATCTATGATGAGAATCATCGCTGTATCCGCCCGCTGCCGCGCACTTGTTTTCGAGCGAGTCTGATCCGCCGTAACATTCATCAAATATAGCAGCCGCCCGGCTGCAAATCAATGGTGATCCGCAGATTGCGCAGATTGCGCGCAGATTTGATCCGCAGATTGCGCAGATTGCGCAGATTTGGCAGAACCCGGCAACCGAAATCACGTAATCCTGTGAATCCTGTCTGATTTTCTTCTTTGAGCATGGCCATTCTCATACACCGGCATAAGTTGTGTGCCCTCGTTCTTTCGTAGGGGCGGGGTGCACGCCGTCTTCGGCGGGTATTCCCCGCCCTCCGACTGGCTGGCTGCAAATTAATGGTGACCCGCAGATTGCGCGGATTTGATCCGCAGATTGCGCAGATTGCGCAGGTTTGAGGAAGAGCTGGCAACCGAAATCACGTAATCCTGTGAATCCTGTCCAATTTTCTTCTTTTCTTCTACAACCAAAAAAACTGCACCCGCGGAGGTGTTTCCGCGGGTGCTTCGTGTGATCTGGTCGTCCGAGAGAGGCTGTCAGTTGTCGATCATGTCGAGCGGAGC
>Ga0307378_10004121_pt1 | contig 20934 bp, 12 predicted proteins | sample UN1MG_FD_202238 | JGI IMG/M metagenome (GOLD analysis project Ga0307378, IMG submission 202238) | Soil microbial communities from Risofladan, Vaasa, Finland - UN-1 | ecosystem: Environmental > Terrestrial > Soil > Coastal area > Acid sulfate soil | place: Finland: Risofladan, Vaasa | collected... | reverse complement strand
CGACAAGCTCACCGCCGAGCCCGAGTCGATCCTCACCGCGGAGCTGGGGGCCGACGCGGTCCGCTTCCCGCTCAAGAACGAGAAGCGCGACTTCATCGACTGCGTCAAGACGCGCACGCAAACCATGGAGGACATGGAGGTCGGCCACCGGGCCACGTCGCTCTGCCAGCTCGGCTACATCGCGTGTCAAACGGGCGAGCGACTGAAGTGGGACCCGCAGCGCGAGCGATTCCTCAACAGCGACGCCGCCAACAAGCTCCTCACCCGACCCCCGGGCCGCGAGCCGTGGCGGGTGTGAGAATGACACCAGCTGACACACCCCCCGACACACAGATGGGTGCAATATGCACCCCGCCTTAGACGGGGATAGAAGGCCCTTGTTGCCCTCTGTAGAGCTATTTTTTGCCTCTTTTGTTCTTTCGCTGCCAGGAATGGACGTTGAGCGGCGGAGTAAGGCAGAGGGATGAAGTTGGCTCTCCACTACACGCAGTCGGGGGACAAGAAGATGAAACGATGCGCCATCGCACTAGCCGCTTTGTTTGCATGCGCGTTATGTGCCCCATTATCGGGTGGTGTGGTAGCTACAGTGACGGGCCCGGATGACACGCAGTGTGCCATGATTTTGCAGGACAACAACTTGTACACGGGCCACGACAACTGGGGGGGCCGGAGCTTCGCCAATGCCTATGACTCGAACGACCCCGTGTACGTTTCGAGTGCGCACGTACTGCTTCGGTTCGATCTTCCGTCCCTGTCATTGAGCGATCCCGATGACATTGTTGCGGCCACGCTGACGCTCCATGCTTCTTCCTCAACCGGCAGTACACTTCAGCTTTACCGGCTATTGGAATCTTGGGAGGAAGGGACCGGCAGCGGCGCATCTTCGGTCTACGCGTCGGAAACGGGCGGCACGGGAGGTACCGGGTTTGGGCCGCAAGATGGTGCTTGTGACTGGTACGACCGCTATCACGGCAGCACGGCATGGAGTGTTCCGGGCGCAGTAGGAGGCGGCTCGAGCCTCGCCGATCCTAGCGCGGTCTATACCGTCACAGCCGAGCACACGATCTTGATGGACGTGACGCAGGACCTGCGCTACTGGTACGCTAATGGAACGAACTCGCTCAATTACGGGTGGGTCATCACGAGTCAGGACACCGACGGAGAGTGGCCAGCTGGGATCCGTTTCCATTCGGATGATTATATATACCCTTCCTACCAACCGGCCCTTGCGATTGACTACGTTCCGGAACCATCTGCGTTCGTTGTCTGGTCCCTTGTCGGAGCACTCGGCATCAGCGTCGCCTGGTGGCGCCGTAGGGCCGCATAGACGCTTGGTCTGACGAAACCAACGAAGAGCAACGAGCCATCCGATTTCTCGCGGCGCCTTTCTGGGCCAACACAACCACCGGCGGCCACCACGCCTCGCGTGCTCGTCGCTCAATCCTGTTCGCTAAGTTGCGACCACGGCACCGCGTCCGCGTCGCCTTGCTGAAACGCGGCGACCCGCCGATCAAGCTCCGCCGCCCACGCATCGTCCAGGAGTGTCTCGGCATCGGGACTGAGACTGTCGAGCAGTTCCTGGACGACCTCGGCCCGCTCGTGTTCGGTGAGCTTCATCGCCGCATCGACGATGCCTTGGCTGGACGGGTTCACAACGACTCTCCCAAAAAAACCGGGCCCACTGGAGACTCCTCCTATTGTATCGCGCAGCCGGAATCAACGTCCAGTCGACGCGGAGCCGAAAGCGCCGTCGCCCGAGGGGCTTCGCTGGAAGGACGGCGTCGCCACGGCCGAGATTACCCCGAAGCAGCCCATGTGGATGGCTGGCTACGCCAGCCGGGCTTCAGCCGATGGGCGTCCCGGTTCATCGTCGCATCGCGTGCTCCGTTCTGCTCGTGCCTATCGTGCGTCGAGCCGCACCCGGTTGTTGGCCTCCGTGATCTCGGCCATCTCATGGGACGGGTCGAGGACGACCCGCGCCGGCTTCGCCCCCTTTTCGAGCGAAATTCGCACCTCGGCGGTCTTCGGCTCCAGGTCGTGCGGAGGCCCCAGCGCCGGCGTCTCGGCCACGCCCAGCACTTCCGCGCCAGCCGCATGCACTTCGATCGCGCTCGGTGGCGAAGCCGACCCGCCGAGGTTGTGCACGGTGACGACCACCGCGCCGTCGTCCACCACCACGTCGTCGGGGCCGATGGCCAGGTCCGGCCGCGTGCGTACGTCTTCCAGCTCCTCCAAGAGCGAGAGCTCGATGACCAGCGTCTGCCCGGGCCGGGCGTTGAAGTCCACCGCGCCGTCGTAGCGCCATAGCTCCATCTCCTCCGAGCGGAGCTGCTCATCGGGCCGCTCGTCGCCGTCGCGGTCGATGCCGATCGAGACGTCGTAGCGCCCGTGCGGCAGCCGCCAGACGCGCATCGTCATCGGCCGCTCCCGCTCGTGAAAGCTGTGGACGAGCGCTTTGAGGTGGTTGGGCTTGGCGTCGAGGATCAGGGCCGCGTAGTCCAGGCCGCCGCCCTCCCAGCTCACCCAGTGCCCCGGCACGTGGCTCTTGCCCGAGGTCCAACCGCCGAGGAACATCCGGCACAAGAGCTCCCGGCCGGGGAGCGGGATGCGATCGGTGTACGGCTCGGCCTCGGTCAGTAGCCAGCGGTTGCGGACCTGCTGGCGCACGACCTCCTTGAGCTCCTCGACCAGCCACGTGCGGTCGCCGGTCGCGCGCCAGGCGTCGTAGAGCGTCGTCTCGTCCTGGCTCGCGCTCCACGTGCCCTCCCGCGGTTCGGCCTGGTCGTCGAACCGCCTCAGCAGGGCCTCCGCGTCTCGGATCTTGCGATCGTCCGGCGGCGTCCACGAATCGAGCACGCGGCCGTAGAGGTCGTCCCCGGTCAGCGTGTGCGCCCCGTGCAGGAAGTAGCTGACGATGTACGCGCCGGCCCCGCCGCGGTAGAGCGAGTTGCGCTTTTCGAGGATCGGGTTGGTCGGATAGGGCGCGTAGGGGTCGACCTGCGAATCGCGAAAGCGGATCTCCTTGGGGATCTGCCCCTCGGGCTTGCCGCCCGCCGTGCTGAGGCACGCCCTCGCCCACGACTCGGCTTCCTCGAGGAAGATTTCGGCCACCGCCGGGCTCTGCGCGTACCAGACGAGGTGCCCCGTGCCGACCATCGCCAGCGGGCAGTACGGGTGGTCCACGTCGAAGGGCGGCTCGTCCCAGATCTGCTTCGTCGTGAACATGTACGACTTGAACTGGCGCCGCCCCACCTCGTTGACGGCGGTCCAGAAGTCGAGGTAGCGGCTCATCACCATGAACCGCTCCACGGCCTTCGGGTTGCCGTAGTCGACCAGGAGCACCTGCGGCTGCGTGCACGACTGGTCCTCTGCGGCGTGCTCCACGTCGCGCGAGCCCACGGTGTAGCCGGTCCCGGCGCTCATCTCCCACGCCACGTCGGCCAGCTTGCGAAGGCCGTCGGCGATCCGCTCGTCGCCGGTCATCAGGTAGTGGCTCGGCCAGTGGCACGAGAACTCGCCGTCGTCGTTGATGTGCCCGGCCAGCTCCCCGTTGGCCTGCTGGCGGTGGTCGAGCCACCACGTGATGATCTCGTGGCGATTGCGAAGCACGCGCCGGGCCCACACGGCCCAATCCGGCGCGTCGGCCGGTCCCGGCCGCTCCAGCTCGACGGGCTCGCGGACCTTCGCGATGCGGCGGTAGATGTAGTTCGCCGGCCGGTTCTCCGGATCGAGTTGGAGCACCCGGCGCACGTAGCGGCCGAGCACCATCTTCGACCAGTCGCGGCCGTCGTAGGCGTGCGCCTCGCTCGCGTCGGAGTACATCCGCCGCATCAGCCGTTCGAGCTGCGGCACATATTCCGCATGAGCCTGCCCGGGCGTGAGGACGTTCAGCACCACGGGCGACCGCGCCAAATCCAACCGCATGTCGTGGCGCGCCCGGAGCGTCAGCCAGATCGGCTCGCCTGCGGCGTAGACCAGATCCGGCACGTCGAAGGTCACCGCCAGGCGCCCGCCCTCCACGCGGCCGACCACCCGAAAGACGGTCGCGTAGTTGCGCCGTGGCACATGGGGCGTAAGACCCCGGTCGGTGTAGGTCGTCCAGCGGATATCGACGTCCAGCTCCCCCGGCCGGCGCAAGGTGACCTCGATCATGTCGCCTTCCTCGGCGCCGGAGAGAGCGAGGTCCAGCGTCAGGCCCGCCAGTCCGTACTCATCCTCGCGCGGCGTGGCGAACACGTTGAGATACTGCTCGGCCGGCAGGGCCATCTCGCCCGCAGGCTTGGCGTCCGCATCTGCGGCCGGCGAAGCGACGACCGACGCGCGGTGCTCCTTCGCCCCGAAGGCCGACGCCACGTCTTCCGCCACCGCCTCCGGCGGATCGGCCCGCGCGATCGCCATCTCCACGCGCTCGCCGGGCAGCACGCCGCCCTCGCTCAGCCCCAGGAGCTGGATCTCGTTGAGATGGGCCTGGGCGCCGTCCGGGACCTCCAGCAGGAGCTCGCTCACCGTCGTCGGCCCGAACCGCAGCGAGGTCACCAGCTCTCGCTTCGGCTTGCTCTCGGCCAGCAGACGCCGGGCGCCGCCCCCGCCCGCAAGTAGGGTGCGTGAAACGCACCATCCCCGTGCGTCGCCAGGGGTGAGTGCGCAAACTCGTTGGTCGAGCGTCGGAATGGTGGGAGGAGAGATGGTGCGTTTCACGCACCCTACTTGTGCCACGGCGAACAGCTTCGCCTCGCCCAGGCTCATCCCGGGCCGCATCGAGTGCACCAGCGCCCAATTCGCGCTCACGGGCCGTTCGAGTCGCACGCGCACCTCCTCGCCGCGCGTGAGCACCGACGTGTCGAGCTGCCCGTCGACCGGCACGAGCGAGGCCGGGGGGATTCGCAGTAGCGCGTCGGTCCAGACGTCGGCCACGTCAGGCACGGTCACCGTCAGCCCGTCGAAGCTCGGCGTGGCCTCGCCCGCGGGCCACGAGAGCGCCTCGATTCGCTCGATGGCCAGGTCGTCGTAGTAGAACCACTCGCTTCCACCGAAGAAACCGCGGAGCGTGAGATTGAGGGTCTTCGCATGGACGGGCGCCTGGACGACCGTCTGCCAGCGGGTCCACGCGTCGGCGGTGACGTCCTCGAGCTCGGCCGCCTGCACGTCGGCCCGGCCACCGTCCGCGTCGAGGAAGTAGACCTTGATTTTCGGCGTCTCCGTTCCGCCCGGCTCGACCCGCCGGATCCAGCCCGTGATCCGATACGCCCCGCCCCCGTCGACCGCCACCCGCTGCGAGGCCGCGTCGTCGAACCTCGCCTTCGCACACCGCCGCCCCGAGTGCGCCGCGCCCGGCTCCTCCATCACCTCCGCCCCGCCGCTGAAGGTCCAGCCCGTCGCCGTCCCCCCATCGCCCTCCTCAAACCCCGGGCTCCGAAGCCCCTCCTCCCCCCACGCCGCCGCCGAGCACGCCACCAGCCCGCACGCGACGATGATCATTCGCCACATCTCGACTACTCCTGTTGGGCCTCATCGGCTTCGAACTTCTCAAGCACTTCCTCCACAAACGCCCTCTGCTCCGGCGGCAGCGGGTCGAGCCTGGAACGATCCCCGGTCTGGAGAATCTCCGCCACGGGCCGGAAGAACTCCAGCCTCTCGATCACCTCCGGCGGTTGGCCTTCGCGCAGGCAAGTCCACACCCGCGGCCAACCTGATTCCATACCGCCTAGCGCAAGTCGAAGCAACACCCCTTCGATCTCTTGGGCGCGTTCGGCGGGCTCCAGGTGGGCGAGCGCGTCGGTGGTAGAACGGGAGACACGCTCGATGCAGGTGTCGTCCTCGATCTGAGACGCGATCAACAACGCTAAGAAGAGCGCGTGTGTGCGTACTTTCTTCTCGGCCTCGAACACCATCATGGCGGCGAGGAAGTCTTCGAGACATCGGCCAGTCTCTCCCACACTGAGTCGTGAAATCCCACGCAAGACAAGCGCTCGCGCTGCCGCCGCTCCCGAAGTATCGCTGAGTTCCAAGACGGCGGTGTAGTCCGCGATGGCACCCTCTGGGGCACCCTGCATGCTCTTGCTCACTCCACGGCTGAAGAGCGCCAGGCCAAGTAGACTTGTGGGTGCAGCTTCAACCATCACGGTGACCGTGTAGTCCGCGATTGCGTCGTCGCTTTCGCCCTGTATGCCTCCGCTCATACCGTGGTCTTGGAGCACATGAGCAACTCCCTCTGTAGGCGCGCCTTCAAGGTCCAGAACGGCGCTGTAGTCCGTGATCGCGCCGTCCATGTCGCCTTGCGTACGTTTGCAGTCACCGCGACCGAGGAGGGCCTTGGCCCTTTCGGCCGCGGGCGCACCTTCGAGCGCGACCACCGCCGCATAGTCGGCAATCGCGCCATCTGTGTCGCCTTGCGTCTGTTTGCAGTCACCGCGACTCACGAGGGCCTGGGCTCTTTGGAGTGGGGGGGCACCGTCAAGCGCGACCACCGTCGTATAGTCAGCAATCGCGCCATCTGTGTCGCCTTGCGTCTGCTTGCAGTCACCGCGACACACGAGGGCCTGAGCCGTGAAGACTGGGGCGGCGCCTTCGAGGGCGACAACGGCGGTATAGTCAGCGGCCTCCCCCGTCGCGTCCCCCTGTATTCCTCTGCACGCGCCGCGCGCAAGAATTGCCGCCGCTCGACGTTGCATGTCGCTCGCTTCCGACATCGCGACGTAGTCGAGATGGTGACACGCAGTGTCGTACCTGCCACTCGAGAGCAACGTCAGGCCGAGCCAGAGATGGAGAGTCAGATCACCCGGGCTCCGCTCGATCGCCGCCTGGATCGCTCGGATCTCGGTGTCCAGGTCGTCGTGCTCGCGGGACCATCGGCCCAGGCCCACGTACGCCGCGGCTTCGTACCGCGAGAGGTCTCTCACGCGGATGTGGCTATCTTCCGCAAGCGCCAACGCCGCCTCGCGGAGTTGGCCGGTCTCAAGCCACGTGCGCACGACCAATTCCTGCGCCTCGGCATGGTGTCCGGTTGCGGCGAGCGACGCATCGCGGGCGGTCTTGCCGGTCGAGGCGAGGGCTTGTTCGGCAAGGCGCTTCACGTGTCGAAGCCGTTCCTCCTCGTCGAACCAGACGCGAAGCACCTCGACGAAGATCTCGATCCGGCGCCGGCCCGGACGCAGGTAGCGCATCTGGTACCAGGTGCAGAAAAGCTGGTCGGGGACCGTATAGTAGGCGGGGCGGCCCTTGCCGCCGCCGCGGACTTCCACGACCTGCATCGCCTTCAGGCGCGGCAACTGGGTGGTCACCGTGTTGAGCGACAGGCGCGCGGCCCGGGCGATCTGGCTCGGCGTGGCCGTGCCGCCGGAGCGCATCAGGGCGTCGAGGATCTTGCTCTGCTGGTCGGAGAACTGGTGCTCCAGGACGTCCTTGAGCAGAGGGGTCAGCTCGTCGACCAAGGCCCGGAGGGTCTCGACCGTCGACGCGAGATTCCCGTGGGCGAGCGCTTCGTAGAGCATAAGCACCATGCGCGGGTTCCCGCCGGTCAGCCGCGAGATGGCCTTGATCCGGCCCTTGTGCCGCTCGTACTGCGCGTCGAACTCCTCGTTCCCGTCGTACTCCGCCCGGCGAAACAGGACGGCGGCCACCTGGGCGTCGTCCAAGCGGTCCAGCGGCACGGGGCAGAAGTAGTTGAAGAAGGCTTCGTCGTAGACGCGGAGCGCCTCGAACATCTTCACGGCCGTGCCGACGATCATGATGAACGGCCCGTCCATGAGCAGCCGCCGCAGGGTCCGTTGGCCCGGCTCGTCCAATCCGCGGTGGAAGACCAGATCGAGGTTCTCGACGAACAGCACCAGGCGCCGGTTCTGCTCGTGGGCGATTTGCCGGAGACCGCTGACGGCCAGCTCCCGGCTCTGCTCGTCGTCCATCTCGCCGGCCACGCGCTCGTGCCACTCCGCTGCCCCCGGCACGCCGTCCTCGGCCATCTCGTGGAGCGCTGCCGCCAGGAGGTCGCGGAGCGAAGTGATGCCCGGCAGCTCTTCCGGAAAGCGGACCGGGAGCCAGGCGGCGGAAAGCTTTTCATCCTCCCGAATGCGGAGGCAGAGCATCAGCACGATCGTCGTTTTGCCCGACCCGCGCGGGCCGGTGATCAGATAGCTGGTGAGCGTCTTCGAGCCGCACTGTCCGCGGAGCGACTTGACCAGGTAGTCGAGCGTGTGCTCCCGGGCTGCGAACGTGGCGCGGAGCTCCTCCTCGGGCATCTCCTGCGGCATGTACTTGTGGGCAACCAGCGCCATGGTCATTTTTCCGCGGCCGACGGCGCCTTGCGCCGAGGCGATCCGTACCAGCGCCGCCACCAGTCGCGCATCACGTTGAGCATGAAGTGGTACTCGTTGGTCCGTGTGTCGAGCACCAGGTACCAGTCGCATTCGAGGTCGGCCATCAGCTCGCTGAAGCCAAGCTCGCTGGCGCCGACCTTGGAGGGTTTTTGGTAGACGTCGTACATCGCACTCGCACTGACCCTTCCCTGGGAAGCGACCGCGTCAAGCACGACGACCGCCCTTCGCTCCAACCGTTTCCCATATCTGGCGAGGCGCGACCGGTAGTGGTCGAAGTAGTGCTTGCAGGCGGGTCCGAGCACCCTGGTCTGATAGACGTGGTCGAGCGTCTCTCGACTCAAAGGATGCCGTTTGGCAGCCGGCAATTGGCCCAGTTGCGAGAAGAAGAGGTGGATGAAGTACGGAACGTGCGGGCCGATCAACTCGAGCAGGCGATGAATCAGCTTTTCGGTCAACTCAACGTCCATCGACTTGGCGAGGTCGGCCGCCAGACTCCGCGCCTCCGGCTCCGCGATCGGCTCGACGTAGAGCCGTTCGAAGTCGTTGAGCTTGTCGGGCGAATTGAGCCGCCGAAGGATCAGGTCGATGCCCGTGCTCCCCCCGACGATGAAGCGATGCCGGCGCAGCTTGTCTTTCCTCTGGAGGCGCACGGAGCGGAACCAGGCCAGAAAGCTCCGGGCCTCGTCGTCCCCGTGCTTGTTGCTAATCTCCTCCAACATGGCCGGCAATTCGTCGAAGATGAACACGAGCGCCGGCTCCGCCTTCTCCAGCTCGACGACCAGCTTTCGCGCCGCGTCGCGCCAGCTTTCGGCCATCGACTCCTTGAACTTGACCTTCGCCCCCTCGAACCCGGCTTCGTCGAACGTCTCCTTGAACCAATCGGTCACGCCCCGAGGCAGCCCACGCACCGTGGCGAGGAATGCGCGAAGGCGGCTCCGCGACATCAGCTCCTTCACCAGCCGCCAGACGAATTCGTCAGGCGAATCGATGTCCTCCAGCTCCAGATAGACGGGCAGATGGCCTTCCTGGGGTCGACTGAGCACGTGGTTCATCACGCCGGTCTTGCCGAACCGCCTGGGGGCGAGCAGGAGGATGTTGTTGCCCCGGATCTGCCGCCACAGGTGATCGATGAGATCGCTCCGGCCGTAGAGTTCCTCGGGCTCTGGGACGTTACCCACGATGTTTCGTGTTGCCATGGGTGCACCCCGAAGGAAGTAACAGATTTGTTGTTTCGTCGGAAGTATTATAACAACAACGGTGTTACTGTCAACCGGTGTGTCTCTATCCTGTTTCTCAATAAGGACTTATGGCATTCACCATGGGGCGCGGAGGCGTCCCTGCCCGGCAAGGCGCGGCGTGCTGCATCGCCGCCCGCCGGGCCAGGCTTCCCGTCGCGTAGGATGTCGCAGCGACGATGCCAAACCGCTCGGCCGGCTAGGCTTCTTCGACGAGCTCGACGCCGAGGGCCTTGCATAGTTCAGCGACCGGCTCCTTGAGATCGCCGTAGAACGTGACGCGGTGCCAGCCGTGGCGCCAGCCGTTGAGGAGCCGGTCGATGTCGCCCTGGACCTCGACCGCCAACTTGGTGCGGCATGCCCGGTCGATGTCGAGGTTCGCCACGGTCTTCCCCTGGTGGAGGATGGCCAGCTTCGCCTGGGGCATGAACTTCAGCGTCGTGGTCATGTGGCCCAGCGGCATGAGCGAGCGCACGGCCGCGCCTTGGCGGTCCTCGGAATGGCTGCGGACGTGGAACGGGTTACTCGGCCCCTCGGGACCGAAGACCTTCCACGGCGCCACGCAGTGGGCATAGATGATCTGGCGCTTCGACGTGTCGAAGACCGGGTCGGAGATGAAGCCGGGCCGTCCGGCCAGATGCCCCAGCGCGACCATGGTGATCGTCGACATCAGGTCGGCCTCGCAGGCGCCTACCTGTCCGCCGTTGTTGAACTCGCAGAACCCCAGGCAGGGATAGGCCTGGAGATGACCGCCGTAGAACCCACCCAGGCAGTTGATGGCGATGGCGTCGGCGCCGTGCTGTTTCATCAGCTCCTTCATTGCCAGGTACATCGCGCCCGAGTCGACGATTGCTTTTCGATTCGGCTCGATGACCTTCTCGGCCTGGCCGATCCAGCGGTCGGCACACTCCGCCGCCTCGTCGCGATCGGCCTTGAGATACATGCCGTGGAGCGTGGGGAAGTCGATCGGCACGACGGGCGTGCCGAAGACCTCGTCGATCGCCGTGATCAGCCCCTTCGCGTTCCGCCCGACGACCAGGATCTTCGACTCGCGGAGTCGCTTGAGGCAATCGCGGACGTCGGCAACCTGGACGGCGTCGGCGGCGCACGACAGGTCTCCGGCCGGCGGGATGGTCTTGCGCCGCACGGCGTCGGCGGCGGTGAAGAAGTCAGCGGCCGTCGCACCCGGCTTCTTCAAGACGGTGAAGCAACGGGCCGCGTCGGCAAGCTCCTCCAAGCGAGAAGTGGAGACGCCCACGATCGGCCAGCCCTTATCCCTGGCGAGGGCGTTTGCCCCGAGGAAGTTCCCGGTCCCGGCGTACAAGTGGTCGGCCAACACGGCCGGCCTGCCCGCGCCACCCAGAAGCGAGATCATCTCCGGCCCGCCGCCACGGCAGCCGACGAAGTAGACGAAGTAGCCGTCGACCTCGGCGTCGCCCTGCATGACCTGCTTGGCTTCCTCGTCGTTCTTGATCCAGACCGGCAGGAACTCGATCTGGGGACACTGCTCGCTGAGCGCTTGCTTCACCCGGGTCTTCTCGCCGTCGTAGTCATACCCGATGTTCGGCCAGGTAATAATGTCCGGCGTGGGGTGGCAGAAGACCAGGCGAATCCGCGGCTTGTCTCGCTGCTGGCTTGCCGCGGCGGCGGGCGCGAGCGACGCGAGGCCGGTCGCCCCCGCGGCGCACGCTGCGCAGCGGGCGAGGAACCGTCGACGGGAGAGGGCGCAGCACGCACAAGACGACTTCCGCAACGTGTTGATCGTGTTCTGGTTCATGGCGGTGCCTCCGAAAGCTTGAGGGTTGGTACTTGCAGCACGCGGAGCAGGCAGTAGCGAACATTGCTGGCCGCGGAGCGCAGGTCCCGTCGGCCGCCCTCCAACGTATCAGGCCCACCCGCGGTGTCAACTGCCACGGCTTCTCTTGGGCAAACGCTCCCGTGTTCGTGGCGAGATCTTCGGAACGGCCTGTCCCGACAGCTTCTGCGACGGCGCTTACGATGCGTCTTGCGAAATTGCGACGACACGCGCCATCGCGGCCGCGATGAAGTTGCCGTTGATGCTCATGGCCTGGCGGAACAATTCCCGCCGCTCGGGTCCCTCGGGCAACAGGACGGCCAGCGAGGATAGCAGCCGAGACCTCAGATCAGGCTCGTCGGTGCACGCCAATCCACTACGGAGCGCGCGCTCGGCTTCCTCCTTGCGGTCGACCAGACTCAGCGCGTTTCCGTACGCCAGCCAAACCGGGCCGAAGTCTTCCAGTGCAGGGAGCACGGATTCGCAGAGTGAGACGATCTCGCCCGGCTCGAGGCCGCCGTCTTCAAGCTGTCGATGGAGAAGGAAGGCTTCGTGGGCGATAGCGCCTTCCGCCAGTTGACCGGCCAGCCACGCGTCGGTTCGGCAGTGGAACCAGCCGGGGGCGAGCCGCTCGGTCTCCAGGAAATGCTTGCGGGCCTCCTCGTAGCAGCCCATTTCCAGAAGGCACATGCCAACCTGGTAGGGCGGGTCGGGATCGTACGGGTCCACCTCCATGGCCTCTGCGAACAGCTCCATCGCGTCGGCATGGGATCCGGCCGAGGCCAGCTCGCAGGCCTTGGCCGTGAGCGACGTTGCCAGCGCGAGCGTGGGCCGGTTCCGCACGAAGAGGAATTTGTAGTGGCCGTCAGCCTGACAAGTGAACTCGTCGAGCTCCTGGGTGTCGGTTTCCGTCTGGACGACGACCCGGTTCAACGGCTCGCCGGCGCGAATCTGCGAAGCCCATTTGCGATAGTGGGCGGCCTGTTCCGCGTCGCCTGCCTGGTCGTGAAACTCCGCGAGTTGGAGGGCGTAGTCGGCGGCACGATCGGTCTGGCCAAGATATCGGTGCACCTCGACGAGATTGCCCAAGTAAGCGAGAACGCCTTCCGTGTCGCCGATGCGCCGGCAGACGTCCAACGCCGTCTCCAGTCGCTCTTGAGACTCGGGGACTCGGCCGGAGTAGAATAGGCACGCGCCAATCTGTCCGTGAAACATCGCCGTGTACCGTTCCGCCCCCGTGCCTTGGCAACTCTCGATCGTTTTCAGGCTCTCGGTCAGAACCTCGATCGCTTCGGGGTACCTCAGCTCGGAGACGAGCTGTCCCGCCTCGTTGAGCTTCCGTTCCCATTGCACAAGCGGGTTGGCGTCGTCCGGAACGACCAGGATCTGCATGGGGCCCGGCTCGCCCAATTGCTCGGCATAACATTGGGCCACGGCGATCATCGCAGCCATGTAGCGGTCGGCCTTCTCCCGATCGGCACATACTTCCTCGGGCACGGTACGCCACGCGAGGAATAGCTCGTTGGCCCTCGAACGATACCGCCGGCACAGTCGGACAAGCCTCGCCTGCGAGCCGGACTGCACCGCCTGAAAGAATCGCTCCCGGAGGGCGTCACTCGGCTCGTCCAGCGGACCGAGGCTGCCACGGCGAAAGAAATCGAGCAGTCCCATAGCAGTTCCTTTCGCAAACCGGCACTACCGGGGCGGTGTGGGTACACGCGCCGTCCCAGCCGCGGGCGCGACCTATGGGATGCACAGGCACGCAGCCGTCTCACTCTTGCTCCGCGGGTGGGCGCTCGCGCGACAGGGGCAAGTCGAAGTAGACCACCCCGTTCTTGTCCACCTCGGTGCTGATCTGCTCGGTGCCGATCAGCATCCCTCGGGCCAGCGAGTGACAGTTGAAGATCTCGTTGCGGAACCAGTTCTCGGGCGGGTGCTCCCCCCGGCCGCCAATCACCTCGTCCCTGACGACCGATCCGTCCGGCGCGACGACCAGGAACTGCGCCGGGTGGACGAAGACCATGTAGCGGCGATTCTCGCGAGCGCGGGCCTGGATCGTGCGGTTGTTGCCCGGCCCGAACACGCCGCCGGAGAGAAAGACGACGAAGTCGGCCCCGGCGTCGCACGTCCGCCGGACGACCTCCGGGAACGTGCGATCGTAGCAGATCCGCGGCCCGATGCGGCCGTACTCCGTGTCGAACACCTTGGCCCCCTCGCCGGCCGTGTTGCGTAGGGCCTCGAAGCCGATCTTCTCCTTGCGATACTTGCCGATGAGGTTACCGTCGGGGCCGATCATAGCGGCCGTGTTGTAAGTATTCTCGCCGTCGATCTCGGTCAGCCCGACGGCCAGGTAGACACCCAGCTCCTTGGCCAACGCGCTCAAGCGATCGTAATACTCGCCGCCGGGGACGCGCTCGGCCAGCGACCGGTACACGTGGAGCGGGATCGTGCAGTCCTCGATCATGTAGCCGTCGAGGAAGCCCTCGGTCGTGACGACGATCCGGGCGCCGCCCGCGGCCGCCTCGCGGATCATCTTTTCCCCGCGGCGGCAGTTGGCCTCCTTGTCCATGCGGAGCCACTTGAGCACGATCCCGGCGATGCGAACGCTCTCGGGCCTCGCCGCGTCCGGGCCGCCGGCGCCCGGCGACGCTTGTGCCGCCGTCGTTGTTGCGGCCGGCAGCCCACAGAGAACCGCGGCCAGGAGGACACCGCCGTAAGCGACCGATTTTGGCATGATCATGGCTCCTCGGGCTGCGACCGGGCGATTGGTTTACGATCAGCGCTCGTTGGCGTCACTCCCCCGGCCTGACCGTGAACACGTGCTCCGGCACGAGCGACAGAACCGGCGGCACGTTGGCCGAGAAGCGGATCGAGTAGTCCTCGACGACGCCCTCGTCCGCCTTGGCCGTGGCGAGCGACCACGTCTTGCCGGCGTGATCCCCGGCGGCCACCTTGATCTCGACGGTTGCGCCGGCGAGGGTTGTCTGGCCGGTGGCGACCTGCTCTCCATCCGGGCGCATCACGTTCACCCGCACGGTCTCCGCGCCCGATCCTTTCGCGGCAATGGCAAACTCGTCGACGCCCTTCGGTACGTGAAAGTACATCGGCCGGGCGACGTAGATCAGCGACGCCCCCTCGCTCGCGAGAATCCCCGCCGGCACGTTGGCGCTCAGCATCGTGTACGCGCAACTGCCCGAGGAGACGCCCAACAGGTAGACGCCGTCCTGCTCGGGCGTGAAGCGGACGGTGCCCGACGCGTTGTGCGGCATCGTGCCCGAGGCGATTCTCTCCATGTTCGTGTCCCTCACGTCCCAAACCAGCATGGAGACGTATCTCCCCACCGGCACGTTTCGCAGCGCGAGCTCCACCGGCTGACCCCGCTTGGCCGCCAGGAGCATCAGGTTGTCGTTCCGGAGGGTCACGCGACCGAACTCCGCCGTCGCGCCGGTCACCTCGGGCGGAGCCACCCTGACGCCCCCACCGGCCTTCTCGAACACGTCGAGCACCCACTGCTCGGGCGTCTGGCGCGGCTCGTGCCACGCCTGGAGCCGGCCCGCGGCGATCTGGTCGTTGGCCCATTGGAACCACCGGAAGTAGTCCGGGTGCTCCTTGTCGTACTTGATCCCCTCATAGAAGACCCAGTATCCGCCGGTCAGCTCCGAGATCATCACCGCGTTTTTGCCGCAGAACTCCGCGTCCGCGCCCCGCACCACCGGGTCGATCCCGCCCGAGTAGATGAACGGGATGTGCGCCGCCTGAGGGACCTTCATCCCGTCAAGCAGCTTCTGCCGGTTCGCCTCGAGGGCTTCGTGCTGCGGCAGGAACCGCGACGGCCGACCGTACACCCAGGGGTCCGCGAGGATGATCGGCGCTTGTTCGGTCGACCATTCCGGGTAGCAGGCCTCGACCATGAAGGGCGTGCCGGGCGAGGGATAGATGCAGAACTGGAACCCGGGGTCGTGCTTGTCCACCTCTTCGCGGAGCGCCCGGCATCGCTTGCGCCAGTGGTCGATCTGAAACGCCGCGAAGTCGTCGTGCAGCCCTCGCTCTTCGAGCCACGCCTTCCTCGCGCCCGGCTCCGGCGTCGCCGGCGCCAGCCCCTTCGAATCGAGGAACGGTTTCAGGATGACGTCCTCGTAGGTGATGCGGTAGAGGTTGCCTTGCCCGCCGCGCCAGTAGTTCTCGTAGTCGAGGAAGACGCCGAGGACGCGGTCGGTCTGGGCACTCAGCTTCGCGTACTCGACGACGTGCTTCGTGGTCCACTGCCAGAACTCGTCGGACGCGGGGCTCCAGAGCGGCTGCTCGCTGCCGCCGGCCCAGAGCACGCGCTTGCCGTCGGCCTCCGGTCCCCGCGGCGCCTCGAGGCTTCCGCGCATCCACGGCATGTGGAAGATGCCGTAGTTTTCGCACCACTGGGTGACCTGGCGCACTTCGTCGAGCCGGTCGTGGCCGCATCGCGGCGAGAAGACGTTGAACCCGGCTTCGGCCGCCTCCCGCACGATCCACTCCTTCGTCACCCAGCCCTCCTCCGGCTGCATCACCTTGTCCACGAGGATCCGCAGCTTCTCGGTCCGCCCCAGGTCCCCACGCTTGGCTTCCCGGCCGTCGGCGCCACGCGCGCTAAGAAACAAAGCAGCCACGGCCGTTATCGCAACGAGCATGCGTCGGGTCATCTCGCTCACTCCTCGCCCGGGGCTTTACGAAGGTACCGGCATCGGCGGTCAACGACACTCGTTCTCAACGTGTCCAGTGTAGCCCTTCTGGTACGCACAAGCCAACGCATGGGCGTTGCCTCGGCAATCCCTGTGTAAGCGTTTGCCCAGCCGTTCCGGCACCTCGTTATGACGTCTTCCGTCGCAGTCGGGCGATCAGACGCTCCGCGTCCGGACACCGCCGGAAGGAATGGCCCCACAAGCAGTCGCGTGGGCTGGACGCGAAGCACGGGAACGAGGGGCCCCGGGACGGGTTGGACGAATGCTCACGTCGCCATTGACGCAAGTCCTTCTGTATCATGGCATTCAGAGAAACGGAATTGGCGTTTGCCGGCGGCTGGCCCTGTTAGAGAGGCTGGTCGACCCGGCGATCGACCGCGCACCGATCGAACCTTGGCCACCGGCGAGTTTGTCCGCCGGGGGAGAGAACCTGGTCATGGTGGGCCAAAGCGGCGTCGGGAAACGCCATCTCTTGCCAGGCGCTGTCGAGGCGTCTTCTGTGAGCCGGGATACCGCGTTCAGCACACCACCAGTGCTTCAGTCGACGGCTACCCAGGTTGGCGGAGCGTGGAGCGTCGGCTGTCGGCGTGCTCATCCGCGTACGTTCATTACAATCGGCACAGACGGTCATCCACCATCCGGACCACAAAGACAATGCTCACAGACATAGACCATGCGACAACGGCATAGCTCATGATTCGGGGGAATCGATGGTTCCCCGCGCTACCGGCCGTGACACGCCCGTGCTCGATCATCTGCAACGACTCCTCTCGTCGCGCGCAGCACCGAGCACCGAAATCCGGACCAGAGACCGGAGAACCGATAACGTCGCAGCGTCAATTCCCCGAAATACCTGGTACAATTGCTAGCGAGGCAGGGCCTCAGACCGAGGCGAGAGTCCAGCGGCAGGGTTCGGGGTTCAGCACTCATGGGCAGACGGGGAACTCCGAGTGCCGAACCCTGAACCCTCGACCCCAACCACTCAACCCGCTCGTCGGTCTGAGGCTCTGCCTCGCTAGAGCTTGGCTCAGAGTAGTCCGGTGGACCGAAGCCGGAGGATTCGGCTTCCGTCCGCACGGTTCCGAGATGACTGGTTGCGGAGAAGGGACAGCGGCAGGCGTCCTTCTCTGTGCAATTCGCGGTGATCCGCATGATGGTACGACGGAGTCCAGCCCAGACGATCGGCGCATCGCCTACGGGCAACAACGACACGCCCGGCTGGCCTTGCCGTCGCCACTACGTGGTGCTGGGGCTGATCTTCGCTGCCGTCGCCGTGTACGGGTCGCTGGTTCCGTTTCGTTACCAGCCCCTGACGCTTCAAGAAGCGATCGAGCGATTCAGGCAGCTTCCCTATCACTCACTGGCAACCGGCGGGCGGGCCGACTTTGCCGCGAACTTCTTGCTGTTCGTGCCGATCGGCTATTGTTGGCTTGGGGCCTTTGTCGTCGACCGCCGATTCTCCATGCGGACCGTGGCTGTCCTGCCGCTGGTCCTCTTGCTGTCGGTCGCCTTTAGCATTGCTCTGGAATTCAGCCAGCTCTGGTTCCCGCTGCGCACCGCTTCACGAAACGATGTCGTCGCGCAGGCGGTTGGGACGGTGTTTGGGATGGGCTTATGGCTGGCCATCGGGCAAACGATCACAGATTGGGTTCGGTCGTTGGCCCTGTCGGCCCGTCCGCGAAGGCTTGTCGACTTGCTTCTTCTGACCTACTTCGTCGGGCTGGTGATCTACAGCCTGCAACCGTTCGACCTGACGATCAGCGTCACCGATCTGGTACACAAGTACCGCGAGGGCAGGATATCGCTTGTGCCGTGGGCGGACGTGGGTACGGGGCTCACGTTTCTCTACGGATGGCTCTACCACGCGGGGATCTTCGTCCCCGTCGGGATGCTGGCTGCAACCTGGCTCACTCGCGAGGGGCGCCCCGTGCGGTCGCTCTTCGCGAGCTTGATCGTCGGCGGGTTGGCCGTCCTGGCCGTCGAGCTGGGCCAGTTGGTGGTTCTCAGTTGCCCGACGTCCGCCGGCGACTTGATCACGGGGACGGTGGGGGTTCTGGTAGGAGCGTGGCTGATGCGGCGCTGGCGCGGCTCAGGTCCGGACGACGGCGCGCAGCCCTTTTCCCGTGGAACGGCCCGGCGTGCGTGGGCGTGGCTTGGGTTGGCCGGCGTTTACTCGCTGCTGATCGCCGTCTTGCTGTGCGCGCCGTTCGAGCGGATCGACGACCCGGAGCAGATCAGGACGCGGTACGAGGGATTCTTCTGCATCCCGTTTGCCGCGCTCTCTCGCGGGTCACATCTTGACGCGCTCTTCGACGCACTGAAGAAGGTGTTGTTTTTCGCACCACTGGGAGCCCTGTTGGCCCTGGCCGTGGTGCCCCTGTCGGTGACTCATTCCGTCCGCCGAATCCTGCTGGCCGTGCTGTTGTTAGCAGTGGCAGGGATGGGAGTCTCGATCGAGATGGCGCAGTTGTTCCTGTTGCCCCACATGCCCGACGTCACCGACGTGATCCTCTACACGGCCGGCGCCGCGATCGGGATGGTCGTTACGTTGCGGGTGATTGGCCCTCAGGCCGCGCGATCATTCACACGCAAATGATGATTCGCACGGAGTGCCGCAGCCCCGGTTTCCGAACGAGAACTCCACGCCCAGGACCACACCGTGATAGAACGCGTGGTCCAGGTTAGAGTCGTACTTGGTTTGCACGTAAACGGTCGCCACCTCCTTGAGGTGGAACGCCTCGTACCCCGCGAACACCTTCACGTTGCAGCACGGCTTGTAGACCGCCATCAACGCCATCTCCGTGACGAACGCACTCTGGCACTTCCCCTTGTCGTCCCAAAGACGCGTATCCAAGTCGCCATTGGTACGAAGGGTCCAGTTCATGTGATTGCCGCCGATGCCTGCCTTGACCAGTCCTTCCACGCGGAATTGACAGCACGGCTCCCACAGGACCCCCTCGGCACCGAGCTGGAAACTGTAGAGATTGTTGTTTAGCGAAAGCATTCCCCTTTGCCTCGCGATGAGCGGGCCCTGGACGAGGGTCACCCTCGTGAAGAGTTCCTCGTTCAGTTCCGTCCAACGGACGCCGACGATCCCCTTCAAGTTGCCGTTGTCGCACAGCGGCCAACGCAGGTTGAACTCCAGGCTTTTCAGGTCGTTGCTGTACCGTGCGTAAAGGTCGTCGAATACGAACTGCCCCCAGTACCACGTCGGCGACACCGGGGTGCTGTCGTGCGCTTCGGCAGTGCCCGTGTAATTGTCGATGCTGAAGTACTCGACCTCCAAGTCCCACCCGCAGTCCATGTGCCTGATGAGCTCGAGCCACGGCCCGGAACCCCAATCCACGTCGATATCGGACGAGCTCATCGTCTCGCCCTCCGCCCCTTGGGCGAGCATCATTTTTGGCATGTCGTTCCGCTGCTTGATCACTGCACCCGCGCCGACAGTCCACCGGGGGCCACAATACTGGTAGAGCATTTCGCAGGAGTCGCTCGCCGCAATGCACGCGTCGTCGTCGGCAAGCGTCAGACTGTTATCGGCCTGTACCGCTTCCTGGTAGCTTGAAAGCAGGATCGAATTTCCTGCGATCCGTTCTTCGGCGAACGCCGCGGTGGTTCCCGCCAGTGCGACAACCGCCAGAACCGTGACCAGAGCCAAGATCTTTCTCATTGAGTCTCCCCCCACTGAAGTCGCGCGAACGGACCGGGCCCGCTGACTCGCGCCGACGGCCGCCCGTTCTGCGTTGTCTCCATACCGTTGGTACGAACTCTTGCTCACTGCTGAAGATGCCGGAACACACATCGTGAGAGCCACCCGAGGGCTATCGTCCTCGCAACAGAGCATCACCTCGAAACGCAATCGGCGGTCGCGGCTCCGGCACTACCTCCGCCAGCCCGCAGAATTCGCACAACACAACTGACGGACTCGATCAGCCTCAAACGGCGCGATTCAGACTTTCGCCCTGCTAGGCAGTCTCCCTACATTTGATCGACTAGCTACGTCCCGGGCATTCGCTATTCTTCCTTCGATCCCGATGTTCGCGCGATGAGACTGGACCGAAGCTGCCGTCAAGGTTTGCCCTGTTTTCCCTGCCCGTCTTCCGCATGGCTTGAACTGCGCCTTGTGAAGGCCGGGGCAAGAATGTCCGGAATCCACGGCGGGAAAGGGCCGGCGCCTGCGAGCGCCCGATCTTGGGGGCATGGATTCTGGAGGGTCGTCCGTGGCGGGTATCCACAAGGCTCCACAAGCTGCATTTCACCCCGCGGGGCACACAGGCGTGAGAGACTGCGAACGTCAGAAAGAGCGTAAGCGCCCGACATAAGCACTGTTGACGACTGGGGTAGCCTGGTGGGTAGTTCTGTTTTCTCCCACCCTGTATCAGGAGGCTACCCAGTCATGGCTCGACCAGTGAATCAGGTCCTTTGGGACCAGTGGCGGCAGCGGATGGAGAGGCAGCGTGAGAGCGGGCGGTCAATCGCCGAGTTCTGCCGAAGGGAGAATGTCTCGCCGGCCACATTCCACGCCTGGAAACGGAAGCTTCGCCACGCCGCGTCGGTTCGGCGTGGATCGGGGGAGGCAGCCGGGACGCAGCGATCCCGGAATCGACGCGACGTCGTCACGCCACGTGGAGGACCTCGTCACGCGGTCGCCGGGCGCACGGTGCCGACAGGCTGGCCGGGCTTCCTCGAACTGCCGGTCGCGGCGGCGCGGCCCAGCCCGTTGATCGAAGTGGCGTTGGCCGATGGCACCGTCGTTCGCCTGCCCCAGCAGAATCTCGCCGCGCTGGTCACCGTGCTGCGTGCGCTTCGCGGCGAATCGCTGGAGCCGTCGAGCGGGGAGAGCGGCCATGCTTAGCCTCTCTCCGGCGGTCCGTATCTTC
>Ga0307378_10004120_pt1 | contig 20936 bp, 18 predicted proteins | sample UN1MG_FD_202238 | JGI IMG/M metagenome (GOLD analysis project Ga0307378, IMG submission 202238) | Soil microbial communities from Risofladan, Vaasa, Finland - UN-1 | ecosystem: Environmental > Terrestrial > Soil > Coastal area > Acid sulfate soil | place: Finland: Risofladan, Vaasa | collected... | reverse complement strand
CACACGCCGTGTGCCGTAACCAGCGGACGGCACACGGCGTGTGCCTGCTACTGAAGTCGGGAAGTTATTCTTCGGCCGCCCCATAGTAGTAGAAATGTCCGGGGGGTGGCGTATCCGTGTAAGAAGTGGCGCCGCTTCCTAGCATAACTACGCCATCGCTGGGCTCCCGAGGCTCCGAGTTCGCCTTCCGCACAACCAAATACTCCACATTCCCGGGGGACGGGCTTTTCCGCCACAGAAGCGCAACCCTGTGCGCTGTTTGGATCGCACGCAAGTCCGACGGCGGATCCAACTCCTTCGTCGCCAGTGCTTGCGCCTCGCGAACCTCCGGGAACTCCGCTTCGATCGCGCTAAACAAGTCGGCCTGGACCCGCTGGGCAAACTCCCGCACGTCGACGATCTGGCCGGAGTCTTCATCCCAGCGACACGGATAATCCTCCATCAACGGCCGGCCCGACTCTCGGATTCGCTTCTTCAGCTCGGTCAGGTGCTGATCGGCGTCCCAACTCTCAGGCGTGTAGAGAGCCCCATCCTCGGGCGGGATTCGCAGAATCGGGCCTGGATCGCGAAAGTAGAAGAAGCTCCGTCGGGCGCAGTCCACATCGTTCAGCACGCCGTGCCGGATCTCCAGCTCAATGACGCTGGCGCCGGGATGATCCGCCAGCCAAGGGTGTTGCCGCGACAGCTCTTGTGGTGCAGGGTCCGGCGCGTCCCCGTAGCGCATACCGAGGGTCGCGATGAAGAACGGCCGGCAGGCGTCGATCGCCTCGAAACGGCGTACCAGCCCCTCCCCCGATCCCGACTCGGCCCCCCACTCCGCCCACGGCTCCACCACCGCCAACTCGATCCCGTAGCCCGAGAGCCGTCGCCGCAGCTCGGGGAACACGGACCCCTCCAGGACCGTGCGTTCCGCCTGCATATCGGCATACGTCGAACACACGTACACACGGATGACGCGCTCCGACTTGGCGCTTCGCGAGACCGTTGAATCCGCCATGCTAAGTCCCCCCAGCCGAGAAATGACCTGCCGCCTGCGCAGCACCCCAATCGTCAGCAGAGGCCCCTCCATGAGCTATTCTAGACAACCGTACTTGGCCGCGGCAAGTACGGCCCGCTCTGAACGGATCGCCACACTCGCCGGGCTGCGCGAGGAACTGTGGATTTGCTGAAGGCCGTTGCCAGGGCGGTCACCCTCGCACGCTACTCCGAGTTCTCCTGCGAGCTGATTTGCTTTCGGATCAGCAGCCTCAGCACGTCGCGACGCCGGACGACGCCGACCAGTTGGTACGGCTCTTCGCGGGTGACCACCGGGAGGCAGTCGTCTTGGCCGGCTTCGAACATCTCTTGGACGCGGGCGACCGGCTCATCAGGGTGGAGGACCCAACGGGCGGGAGTGGTCACGTCGGCGGCGCGGACCAGGGTGTCCAGCGCGGGTTCGAACAAGGCAGTGCTCAGCTCGCGGTAGCGGATCACGCCCACGAGCTCGCCGCTACGGCCCACGACGGGATACGTGTTGTCGCGGCTATGTTCGATGTAGGCGATGACGTCGTCAAACGTGGCCGCCTGCGGCACGCCTTTCACGTTCTTGCGCATCAACTGGCCGACGGTGAGGTCCTCCCGAGGGCGCCCCTTCCACGGATCGCGGCCCACGGCCACGAGCAAGCGATTCCAGATCGTTTGGAACTGGTCCAGGGGGCTGAATCCACTGTGGCGGATGGCGTGGGCCAGGGGGACTTCGCCGGCCCGCAAGACCGCCTGCCGGATGAGAATCGGGCCGACGATCTCGAACACCACCACCGTGCCGAGGATAATCGTCTGCACGTGGCGGCACAGCTCGTAGAGCGCGGGATCTCCGTGCCGTGTACGCTGAACGGCGATCGCCGAAAGCGCGATGGCGGCGCCGGCCTGGGCCAAGAGCGTCGCTCCCAGCCAGTTGCGAACCGCCGGCTCCTCGCGGCCCACGGTCGCCGCAACACGAGTTCCCAGGTACTTGCCCGCAAAACGAAAGACGATGTATCCCACGCCGATCCAGCCGGCCTGGCGCAGCTCGAGCGGTTTCAGCTCGGCCCCGTGGGTGACAAAGAAGACCACGCAGAGCAGTCCGGTCAGACGATCCATCTCGCCGAGCACCTGGCGGGTTTGATCGGAGCTGTTGGCCAGGGTCGCGCCCATCGCCAGGAAAGTGAGCAAGTACGGCATTTGGGCGAGATGACAGACCGATAACAGCAAGGCGACCACCGCCATCAGCAGGATCAGCCGGCGGGTGTCGGCCACCCAGGCGAAGGCATAGCTGATGACCAGGCCCCCGGCCACGCCCAGGGCCACCGAGCCGGCCAAATCCTGCGCCAGAAGTCCCAACTCCACGGAGACGGGAACCGCCAGCTTGCCCGCCCGCAAGTGGATCGCCAGGAACAAGAGCTCGAACAGGACGATCGAGACCAGGTTATTCAGCGCCACCAGCGAATTGGCGAACTCGGTCACCGGGCCTTCGGATTCCGTCTCCCGGAGCACCAGGATCGTGGTGGCCGGGGCCGTGGCCAGGGCCAGGGCGCCCAGCAGGACCGCCATCTCCCATCGCTGGCCGAGTAGCACGATCCCCAGCACGACCAAGAGAAACGTGGCGACCAGCTCTGCCGCGGAAAGCCGCAACACGCGGCGGATCGTGCGACGGACCCGGGCCATGGGAAAATGGCAGCCCAACTGAAAGAGCACCAAGGCGATGGCCACCTTGGTCAGGGGCTCGAACAGCGAGATGTGTCCCTCGGGGATCCAGTTCAGCACGCCGGGCCCCAGAAGGACCCCAATCAGAAGGTAGGCGGTGACTCTTGGCAGGCGCAAATGGGTGGCCATCCCGCCCGCCAATAGCGCGGCGATCAGCAGCAGTCCGAGAGTGAACGTGCTTTGCCAGACTTGCCAGTCAAAATCGCCCATTCACGAGGCCCTCTACGCGGGGGACGAACCCGGCCGACTGATATTATACGTCGCATCGATCAGCGGCCAGCAGCGTGCGTAGTAGAGGGCGTGCCCTCGGCCTGCTTCCGGCGCGTTGGCCGGGCGTCACACTTGGCCGAATAGATGCGGCGAACGAGGTCCTCGTAGCCCGAAACCATCCGCTCCACCGACCAGTGGGCCACGACGTGCTCTCGCCCGGCCCGGCCCATCCGCGAAGCCCGCTCCGGGTTGCGAAACAGCTCGACCACCCGGTCGGCAATCCCGCGGGCGTCGCCCGGCGCGACCAGGTGGCCGGTCTCCATGTCGAGGACCGTCTCCGGGACGGACCCGACCCGGGTGGCCACCACGGGCTTCTCGCAGGCCATGGCTTCCAGGAGCGACACGGGGCTGGACTCCATGTGCGAGGTCAAGACGGCCACGTCCACCAGCGAGAGCACTTCGGCCACGTCGCTCCGCGTGCCCAGAAAATGGACTGCGTCGGCAAGCGACAGCTCCTGAGCGAGCGCCTCGAGCCGGCCGCGCTGGGGACCGTCGCCGACGATGAGGAACCGTGTCTCGGGCACTTCCTGGCGAATGAGGCCCGCAGCCGCGAGGAACAGCTCGTGATGCTTCTCCGGGCGCAAGGCGGCCACGATGCCGGCCACCGGGACGCCTTCCGGCAAGTGCAGCTCGTCGCGGAGCGTCGGGCTGGGCCAGCGGGCATGGAACTTCTCCACGTCCACGCCGTTGGGAATCACGCGAAGCTTGTCCGCGGGGCAGCCCTCGTTTTCGGCCAGGTAGCGGCGGTGAGTTTCGGCCACGGCGATGAAGGCGTCGGTGATCGGCGTAAGGAGCCGGTTGGCCAACTCGACGCGGTCCGGCAGGCCCGAGGAGTGCAGCGCCGAGCAAATCACCGGCACGCCGGCCAGCCACCCGGCCAAACGTCCCCAGAACATCTTGTCGCCGCCGGTGCCCACGGTCACGACGGCGTCGATCCGCCGCTGGCGCATCAACCGCGTCAACCGCCACAGCACGCCGAAGTCGTACTTCCCCGCCAACAGGCCGCTCTGCGTGGGGACCTCGTCCTGGACCACTTCGCCCAGCGGCCCCAGGTACTTCAAGCAGCACAACTCCGGCGACACCCGCGAACGGTCCATCCGGCGGATCAACTGAACGAGCAACGTCTCCGCCCCGCCGACCGGCATGCTGGTGATCACGAACATCGCCCGGAGCGGACCGCGGTCTTCCAGCGGAATCAGTCTTCGACGACGTTGAAACATGGAAAGGGCCATGGCAAGGGGGCGGAGTCTGGTGAGACGGATCGCATCGGCGGACGGGCTTCGGCCCAACGTGAGTGGGCCTGACGATGCGGCGTCCCACTCGTCCGTGTCCTAGTCAAGTGTATCTCAGAACAACTCGACCGGGTCGGAAGCGCGGCGGGGGCCGGGAGACGGGACGTGAAGATCTGACCGGTGGGAGGAATGACCTGCGGCCCGTGAGACCCCGGGCGGTCTGTTCGTGCCGCAACTCTCTGTTGAAAAGGTACTTATGTCAACGCTTTCCGGCTGTCGGCGTAGGCGAGGCCGCAAGCGGGGCTGTCGATGGATCCGACGATCTAACGACCCCAGAGCTTCTTCAACAGCTTGGCGCCCTCGGGATCATGCTCGACGACCTCGGCGCGGATGAACGGATAGAAGTCGTTGGCCCCGAACCACGCTTCGGTCAGCTCGGCGAAGTACTCCTGCGGGTTATTGGCAGCGTAGGCGCGGACGGTTTTCCCATCCCAGTGGAGGACCGAATCGTACTGCTTGGCTTCCATGGCCCGGCGGTAGGCGGCCGCGATTTCCGGGTTGTCGTATCCGCCCAGAAAGCGATGGTGGTATCCGTGGGCCAGCTCGTGGAGCACCATCGAGGGTTGCTCGTGGGTCCACTTGAGGAACGTGGCCGCGTTGGCGATCTCGACCGACCCGGCCTTCTCGGGGTTGAAAGCGTGCTGGGTCAGCCACTCCCGCGAAGGGTGGTAGCACATGCACGGATGGCGCGGGTCGGCAAACTCCATCCAGATGGGGACCTGCCGGAGCTTGTCCAACGCCGGCTGCGGCACGGCCCGGGTGACGTCGTACAGCTTCACGTCCAGCAACTGGAGGGCTTGGTCGCCCAGCTCCTTCTGGTCCTCCAACAGCCGATGGTACACGTAGACGGTCCACCCGCGCACGGTCCGGGCGGTGTAGTTCGACGTCGGCTCGTACTCAACCTTAGCCGGCTCTTCCGGAACCTCGACCTTCACCGGCTCATCAGCAGCCAACAGGGCCCGGCAAACGAGCATCAGGGTCAAACACACGGCGGCAGTTCTCACGGCTCGTCAGACTCCTATCTTGAAGCTTGGCAGATTCCGGCATCGGGGCCCCGGCCCAGCGGCCCATTCCCGGAACCGGACAACCGGAGGCGGGTCGCCGGCGTCATTCCGCCGCGATCATCACGCTGGACGCCTTGATCACGGCGAAGACCTCTTTGCCCTCGGCCAGGCCGAGCCGTTCGGCCGACGCCTTGGTGATCACTGACACCAACTCCTGGCCGCCGGGAAGCCGCACGGTCACTTCGCTGTTGACGGCACCATGGACGATGCTCTTGACCGTCCCTTTGAGCACGTTGCGAGCGCTGAGCTGCATGGGAGAATCCTCCTCCAGGGAAAGCGAAGCCAATCGGAAGACTACTCGAACGCCGACCATGGTCCGGACACAGCCCCCCCACCGGCCCGAGCCTCTTCCATTGTTGGCAGCGGGCCGGGGCCTGACAAGACGGAGGTAGACCTTTCGCCGGCCGCACCCCTCGTCATCGACGACCCGCGAATCTACAATAGGCGTCGTGAGCACGATCAACCATCCTTCCTCGCGCGTCCCGCTTGGCCTCGATCCCATCGTCATCGGGACCGCCTGTTGCGTCATTTCGGCGCTGGGCTACACCGCGACCAACATCTGCCTCCGCTTCCTGGCGGATCACGCCAACCAGGTGCAGGTGATTTGCGTCAAGGAGCTTGTGACGGTGGCCGTGGTCGGGCCGTGGCTGTTGGTCCGGGGCTGTCGCGGGCTGCCCACGTGGCCGAGACTCCCGGCGCTGGTGCCGCTGGCGGTGGTCGGGCTGGCGACCCAACTGGTTGCCAACCTGGGCATCATCTGGGCGATGAGCGTGGTGGGGCTGGCCGTCACGATTCCCACCGCACTGGGAGTCTCGCTGGCCGGCAGTGCGCTTCTGGGCCGTATCTTCCTCGGCGAACGGGTCTCGCCTCGGGCGGGCGCGGCCGTCGGCCTGCTGATCGCCTCGATCGTGCTGTTGAAGATGGGCGCCGACCGGGGAATCCAATTGATGGCAATCGACCCCGTGAGGGTCGGGCTGGGCGTGGGGGCCGCCTGCCTGGCCGGAGCTACGTATGCGGCGCTGACGGTGGTCATCCGTCGCTCCGTCACCAACGACGTGTCGCCCAACGCGGTCGTGCTCCTTGTCACCGGCACGGGCGTGCTCAGCCTGGGACCGCTGAGTCTGTGGCAGTTGGGGTTCGAGGGCTGGGCCGAGACTCCGCCCGGCGATTTTGTGATCATGCTCTTGGCCGGGAGCCTCAACCTGATAGCTTTCCTGGCGATCACCAAAGGACTTCAACTGACGACGGTCGTCCACGCCAACGTGCTCAACGCGTCCCAGGTGGCCATGGCCGCCGTGGCCGGCCTGCTCCTGTTCGCCGAACAGCCCAGTGCACAGTTGGTGCTGGGGATCTGCCTGACCATCGTGGGCATGATGCTGATCGATCGGCCGACCGGCGAGTCGGTGACCGAAGCGGCGGAATCGAACGAGACATCCACGTAGAGCAACGCAGGTCGAGACAAGCGGAGGAGGTGGCGTGATGGTCTCTTGGTCCGTCGGGATGGCTCTTGGACTGGTGCTGGCGGCCGCTCCGCGGCCCTACGTGCTGGAGCAAGCTTCTCGGGAACACGTCGAGGAGATCACGGCCGCGACGCACACGTACGAGGTCACGCTGGGCGGCACCCTCGACGGCTTCAACACCGCCCAATACCTTGACACCTATAGCGCCTGCAAACGGCTGGAGAGCAAGTTCGAGCCCAACGAGTACCTCGTCCTGGAGAACGTCGGCCAGACCGACGTCGTGGGGCCCCGGATCGTCGTCAGCGGGCGTCGCGACTGGTATTCGGTCGACTCAATCCTGGCCGGCGTCCTCAAGCCCGAAATGTCGGAGGCCGAGAAGGCGATAGCGATTTGGGCCTTCACGGCCAGACACGAGGTGCAGTGCCACGAGAACAACCGTCGCGTGGGCCCGCCGTATCCCGACGCGAAAAGCCACCCCTCGCGAAACGAGTTTCGGGAGCGGGCCGACCCGGTGAGGGCCGTCAACTGCTACTATTGCAGCGGGTGCTCGCTCTCGGCGGCGAACTTCGTGGTGCTCTGCCGGGAGGCCGGCCTCGTGGCCCGAGCCGTTTGGATGTGCCCGGCCGACCAATACGAGACCCATTGCGTGGGCGAAGTCCTCTACGAGGGCGCGTGGCACCTGTTCGACCCCGAGCGCCGCTCCTTCTATTTAGAGGGCGACAACCGAACGATCGCCTCCTACGAGACGCTGCATGAGAACCCCTCCTTGGCTACCCGCACGATTGACGGCGGCTGCGCCAGCCCGGGCATGAAGACCCACGCTCCGGACTACGAGCGGTACTACCCGCCGCACGTGATGCCGGTGGAGCAGTGGACGAGCACGATGTCGATGACGCTCCGGCCCGGCGAAGAATTCATCTGGCGCTGGGACCACCGGGGCAAGTTCCGCTGCGGTGAGAATCCCCGCAATCGAGGCAATCTGCCCTATCGGCTGGCCAATGGCAAGCTGATCTATCGGCCGCCGCTTGCCCCGAGCACCTTCTGGCGGGGGATCGTCTCGGCACACAACGTGCAGTTGGCTTCCGACGACCAGCACACGAGGATTCAGCCCGAGGTCGCCGGAACGCCCGCGTGGGTGATCTACAAGGTCGCAAGCCCCTATCCGATCGTCGGGGGGCTCGTGGGCGGCGAGTTTTCGCGCAAGAGCGACCGCGACGCGTGCCGGATCTGCGTGGCGCTCCGCGACACCGACTGGATCGAAGTCTGGTCCGCGGAGGCCACGGGCAAGCTCGAGCCCTACGCGGCCATCGACGATGTGCTCGACCCCCAGCCCACCCCGGCCATCTACCACTACTACGTGAAGCTCGAGCTTCAGGCACAAGGCTCGCCGGAAGATGCGTGCCTTGCCGAGATCTACCTGGAGACCGACGTGCAGATGGCCGCCACGTCGCTGGCTTCGATTTCCGTGGGCCCGAATCGCGTCGTATACCGTGATGAATCGAGAGGGCCACGCCAGGTGCGGATCGCCCATGGATGGCGTGAAAGCTCGGCGACCCGACCGCCGCTTGCGCCGGCGGGGCCGGTTCTGCCGAGCGACGGAGGCAAGGCCGGGCCGGCATCGCTTGAGAAGCTCGTGTGGCAGGCGGCCGTCGACCCCGACGGTGACTCCATCGCCGACTACCACGTCCAGGTAAGCCCCAGGGCCGACATGCTGCACCCCGTCTCCCCGAACCTCGACCGCATCACCTCCTCCCCCAACCCGGAGTGGTCGCTGCCCGAGGGATGGCTGACCAAGGGCCGCACGTACTGCTGGCGTGTTCGGGCGGTCGACGCGTGGGGTGCCTGGAGCGACTGGAGCGAGGTGTGGAGCTTCACCCTCGAAGAGTAAGGCTTGTCAGCCGGTTTTGCCCGGTTCCTGGTGCGTCGCGAAGGCCGTGCCCGGCGGCTTCATAAAGATGTGGGCCCAGAAGGCCAGGGCGCAGACGAGCAGGATCAAGCTGACGACCTGCGAAATCGACAGCCCCATGCCAAAAACGCCCGGCTCGTCAGTGCGAATGATCTCCAGAAGGAACCGCGTGATCGGATAGAGGGTGAGAAACATCGCCCAGACCACGCCGTCGCGGCGACGAAACGGGGCGTACGCGACGAGGAACAGGCAGAGCACCAGCCCGTTGAGCGCGCTGTAGATCTGCGTCGGGTGGACCGGCTCGCTGCGGGGGAGGGGCCGGGTAATCGGCCACTTGGCGACTGACTCGCTCTCAGACGTCTCGATCGCGATCTCCGCGTCGAACTGCTGCGCGCGAAGCAATTCCCGTCGGGCTTGTTTGGCCGTGTGCACGGGATACGCGTCGATCGAGACGATCTCCTGCCCGGGCTTCAGTCCTTGCCGTTCGGCCGGCGAGCCGGGCCGGACCGCCGTGATCACCGGCTTGGCGCCCGATTCGCCTGCGACCTTCAAGCCTTGGACGAACGTCTCGCCGTGCTCCACCTGGTGAAGGCAGGCAGGGCTGTCGGCGGGGAACTCGACGGCCCACGGCAAGTCGCACACACCGCCAAAACAGCAGCCGTTGAGAAAACAGCCGAGTCTCCCAATCGCCATCCCCAACACAAAGCTGGGGGCGACCAGATCCAGTGTCGCCAGCGGCGGCATCTTGTATCGGTAGATGCACGCTGCCAGCCCGAGGATCGCCCCGATCAGCGAGCCATAGACGACGAGCCCTCCCTGCGTGACGTCGATGATCGCGGAGAGCGTCTCCCCGACCGACCCCCGCGGGAAATCGTCCCAGTACTCGATCACGTAGAACGCCCGGGCCCCGATGATCCCGGGCACGAACGCCCAGAAGGCGAGCGTGAAGACCAGCTCGGGGTCGATTCCCATGCGCCGGCCTCGCCAGGCTGCCATGGCGACGGCCGCCGCCACGGCCACCAACAGCATCGCCCCGTAGCCGCGAATCGGTAATCCTCTCAACTCCCCTCGCCCGGGGATCGGCTCGCACAGCCTGGGCAGCAGAAACCAGATCGCCGCCGCCACCAACACCAGAAGCGGCAGGTAACCCCAGACTTCCCCCTCAGCGCCCTGCTTCCGAATCAGCCAAACGAGCAGCACCACGCCGAAAACCGCCCAAGCCAACAGCAGCCAACCACGGCCGAATACCGGCAGGCCGGCGATCTCCGCGTTCGGAATGAAGAAGAGCGTGCGAAGCATGCTGCGCCGCTACGGTTCGGGTTCCAACAAACGGTTGTCGATCAGACGCGTCCGGCCGATGTGGACGGCCAGCGCGGCCAGGGTTCGGCTTCGGATTGCGTCGACCGGCTCGAGCGTGTCCGGGTCGACCAGGGCGACGTAGTCGATCCGGGCATCCTCCGCCGAGAGGATCACTTCTCGCATTCTCTCGGCCACTAAGGCCGTGTCTCGCTCGCCCTGAGCGACCAAGTCAGACGCCAAGCACAGGCTTTTCCACAGGACCAGGGCACGCCGCCTCTCGGCGGGATTCAAGTACGCGTTCCGCGAGCTCATGGCCAGGCCGTCCGACTCGCGGACGATCGGGCAGACGCGGATCGCGATCGGCAGGTTCAAGTCCTCGACCATCCGCCGGATCACCAGGGCCTGCTGGTAGTCCTTCTGTCCGAAATAGGCGGCGTCGGGCTGGACCATGTTGAACAGCTTCAGCACGATGGTCGCCACGCCGCGGAAATGGCCCGGCCGGCGCGCCCCCTCCAAGGGCTCGGCCACGGAGCCCACCTCGACCCAAGTTGCATAGCCACGGGGATAAACGTCCTCGTTCGCCGGTGCGAAGGCCAAGGGCGTCTCGCACTCGGCCAGCGCGTCCAGATCGGCCTCCATCGTGCGCGGATATTGCCCCAGGTCCTCGCTCGGGGCGAACTGGCTCGGATTGACGTAGATCGACGTCACCGTGTAATCGCACTCTTCGCGAGAGGCTCGCACCAGGCTCAAGTGCCCGTCGTGCAACGCCCCCATCGTGGGCACCAGCCCGATCCTCTTGCCCTCGCGACGGACGGCGTGGAGCACTTCTCGCAGCTCGTCGAGTTTCGCGACCAGTCTGGGCCGGCCTGCTTCGAAGCTCATGACGCGGAACCGATTGCAGAATAGCGTTGCACGATCCGCGGAATCCTATTCATGCCCGTAGCCAGCCGGTGAATCGATGCCGAGGCAACGGGCTGGACATCCAGGAGGTGTCCGGCTCGGGCAGTCTCATGGCCTGACTCACGGCCAACCAGCCAGCCGGGAGGTCCATTCGTGACGCCTTTCCTCGGCGCGTAATCCACCGAAAACACTTCGCCTTCTCGCACAGTGCGGCCAGCTCGAGCGTGGTGCGCGTGTCTTGGGCCACGTAGTCGAGGACCTCCTGGTGCTTTCCGGCGGCCCACATGCTCGGGGCCAAAATGCCGCTCATCCCTTCCGGCTTTCCCGCCAGACCCGAGGCCTTCGCGGCCGCTTCGAGCCCAACGGGGTAACCAAGCGTGCAGAAAACGTGAAACATCATGTCCACGTGGTCCAGCGCCAGGCTCTTGCACTGCTCCGGCATGCCCGACTCTTCCGCCAGGACGTCGAAATCAAAGGCCAGCCCATTCCAGGTGAGGATCGTATGCCCGCGGTCGACCATCGAGCGGAGATAGTCGACGAGCTGAGCGAGGTCCTTCCGGCTCATCCGCTTGGCTGGCCGTCCGTCCGGTGCAGCCCCGTGCCAAAAGCGCGGAGGGTCCGGCCCGTCCGCGAGAGTCGCCGCACAGGCGATCCCCAGCGGTCGATGTCGCCTCCAATCGGCGCCCTCCGGCCACTCCTTGGCGGTCTCGATGTCAAAGGCAAGGTATTTCCTGTTCATCGCGACATGCCGATCTGCACACCCCGGGGCGCGAGAAGCCGACGTGCCGTCCCGGGCGTTGCCCCGGCACCGCCGGCTCGGTTTCTCATTGCATTGCCTCAACGGCGCCCAGCAATTCCTCGAGAAGCATCCGCTCTGGGCCCTCGCCAGCCAGACGGAGCACCGGCCCTTGGCCTGGCCGGCCCGCCTCGGCAAGGATCGCCTGACGGACCCGCTCCAATACCTCCGCGCTCAACCGACGCTCGCCTCGACGGCCCCGCCGTTGAATCCGCTCCAAAAGCCGGTCTGCGGGCGCGTCGAGCACGACGGTCAGCTTGGGCGCGATGACCGTCCGCCGGGCGTCTTCCCATCGGCGACGATACGCATCAAACCGTTCCGGCGCAAGCCATACGCCGGCATAAGCCAGGCACTGGTTGAACCAGAAGTCGCTGACCCAAAGCCGGCCCCGTTCGGACCAGCTCGGCAACTCGGCGCTGAGCAATCGGGCCCTCTCGTCGAGGAATTCTAGCTCCATGGCCCGGGCGTTACCAGACGGATCGGCGTAGAACGCCTCCATACGCCGGGACGACAATTGCTCGGTGATTTGGGTCACCGAGACCCTTTGGGCGAGCCGCTCCGCCAGGCGGGTCTTGCCGACGCCAATCGGTCCGGCGATCGCCACGTAGGGGAGGGCCGTGTTGAGGTAATCCAAGAGCCGGGCGATCGTCCAGCCTGTGGTGGGATGGACCATGCCCGGAGCCACCTCGGCCGCCGGCTCCAACACGAAGCGTCGCCAGGCCATTCGGGGGTGGGGGATCGTCAGCGAGGGGCTTTCCAGCACCAGCTCGCCGTACAAGAGCAGATCGATATCCAACGGCCGAGGGCCCCAACGCTCGGCACGGCGACGGCCCGAGTCGGCTTCGACCCCCGCGAGGACCGCAAACAGGGCCTCCGGCTCCAACGAAGTCTCCAGGACCGCGGCGCCGTTGAGGAAGGGCCCCTGTCCGGGCGGGCCGCCCACCGGCGCGGTTTCATACCAGCGGCTTCGTGCGGTGAGGCGGACATGGGGCTGGCGTGTCAAACGCTCCACGGCTTGGTCGAGCGATTGTCGGCGGTCGCCCAGATTGGACCCCAGACCGATCAGACAAGTAGCCATACCCAACACAAAACCCGACGGGAATCTCGCTCGCGCCGCCGGGGCTTGTCCCTTTGCGATTGCCAACGCATGTGGAGTAAATGAGGGGGGGGCCGTCCCGGCCGCGAACTTCGTCGCCGACTGTCGTTCCCTTCGGTCGCCGCCCCCGGGAGTCTACCAAGTTGGTCTGTCACGGCAACTCGGCGGTGCCGCGTGTGCCGCGCTGCCCGTTCTCCTTGCAGAATCCGCCGCTCCAAGCTCACGGTACGCAGACGAAGAGCTTGAAACGACTCTGCTCTGTGCATCCCCATTCTGCGGATACGCCGATGTTTGTCAAGAATCGTTCCCCGCGAGGAGGCAACTCGCGAGGCTTTCGGCGAGCCTACGTCGACTGCAAAGAGACGAGCGTACGTCCGGGCATCCAAGCGCAGCTCTTGATCGGACGCTGTCTCTCGCCAGGCGTTGGCCAACGCGGCCTGTTGGCCGCACTGCTGCGGATCGCGGATCAATGAAACGCGCCGCAAGCCGCCCGCCGCGGAGCCATGTCCCAGGGGTAGTCGAAGCTGCGGCGGTAGTCGTACGGCATCCGGTCGTAGATGGAAGGGTAGCAGGACGTCCATCGCTTGCCCGACCAGCCGTAGCGCGGGCAGTATCCGCTGGGTAGCGGAAGCGGCGTGGCCCAGCCGTCCCGGGAATCGCACGGACAACCGTGGGTGCAGGCCCCAGACTGCTCTTGAACGTATTTGTCGCTTCCAGGGGTCGACATGATCGTGGGAGCGGGCGCCGGCAACTCCTCAGGAGCCGACGTGGATACGCCCGCGCCGGTGACCACCAGAAACGCTAGCAGCGCGGCGTGCATCGATCCGTTCCTCTGCAGTTTTCCCAGTCTCGCCTCTTTCTCACGCGACGGGTCGCGCTGGCGGCCAAATGGCGCCGGCCACGTCGCATGAAGAGGATCGGCCCGGGACAGACGGCGGGTCAATCCCAATCCCTACGGCCATCACATTCCTCCCAAATCGGTCATCTTCAAGCTCGGCAGTCCGACTGTCTGGAACAATGAGACCCGACCAGCTTGCAGCCCGTGCCACAGGAACGCAAGCACGTCGATTCGACCGTTGCGTCTGGAACACGGAGCGAGGGAAGACTCTGCGAAATAGGCGCGGTTCGGGGCAACCTGCGTCGGTCTCGCTCTGGCAGGCAGCCCAAATGGGGGAGGCCCTCTACAAAACCCGCCAGGAACCTGCTACACCATGAGCGGCTGGCCAATCAGTCCGTTGGGCTGACAAAGCGACGTACCACGCACCCGATCTTGCGGAGGAGCTGAGATGTCAAGCCTTCGATCCGGTGAGTCACGTTGCCACTGGAGCGCGAAGCCCCGGAAAAGAAACGGAGATCGGAGGAGAAGCCGCCGATTGACGTTTCTTGTCCTTCTGGGCTGCCTCGGTGCTCTCACCGCTCCGCTATCCACGATGCTGGGCGCGGACGAGCCCTTGCCCGGCACGAGCCGCCTCACGCTCCCGCAAGACGACGCAGTCGTCCACGCCCGGCACATGCAACAGGTGGAGGACTATTTCCAGCGAAGGATCGAAGAGGCACGGGGATTCCGCGACCGGCAGTGGAAGCCGGATTTCTCCTCGGCCGAGGCGTACGAGGATTCCATCGCGGCGCACCGCGTGAACTGCCGGAAGATGCTGGGACTGGTCGACGCCAAGGCCGCCGTGGCGGAAGCGAAGAGCACGCGGCTTGCGGCGTCAGGCGACCTGCGCATCGAGCGGATCTCGGTTCCGATGTTCGCCGGGCTTTCAGGGCGCGGACTGCTGTTTTCGCCCGGCGCCAACGGGCCGCGTGCGGCGGTGGTCGTTTGTGCCGACGCCGACACCTGGCCCGAGCGGTTCGCGGGGCTGACGGGCGACGGGAAACCAGCCAAGTGGCTGACCGACCTCGTCGCTCGGGGTGCGATGGTGTATGTCCCTCAGTCGATCGAGCGACTCCAAGACCACCCTTACTCGAAGACCACGAACAACAAAGACCGGCGGATGATCCTGTACCGCCTTGGGTATCCGGTCGGACGCACGATGCCGGGCCTCGACGTGCAAGACGTTCTGGCCGCCGTCGACTACTTGCTGGCACGCGACGAAGTCGACCCGAGCCGGCTTGGGCTCGTCGGGATTGGCCAAGGCGGGATGACCGCGCTCTTCGCGGCGGCGGTGGATCGCCGCGTGTCGGCCGTCGCGGTTGCCGACTATTTCCAGGTCCGCGACCACTGCTGGCAGGAGCCGGTGGATCGCCGCCTCGCGCGACAGCTCCTGGAATTCGGCGATGCGGAGTTGGCCGGTCTCGTCGCGCCGCGACCCCTGCGCGTGGTCCATTCGGCCGCTTCCGCCATTCCGAAGGATCGCGTGATGGCCGAGATCGCCCGCGCATCGCGCTTCTACAGCGGGCTTCGCAAGGCCCCTCATCTCAAGTTCGCGCATCTCTCCGGAGAGGACGCGGCGGCAGCGTCCACCGGACTTCTCGCCGAGGACCTCGGGCTGCCTGAGCCGAGAGCCGATCTGGACTGGCCTGCGGTCAACGTTTCCGACGCGGAGGCCAAGGCCGTGCGGGACAAGCATTTCGAAGAACGGCTGGCCTGCCTCCGCACGCTGATCGCCGAGAGCGAAGCCAAGCGAGACGCGCGGTGGCGCCTGGCCAAGTGCTCCCGCTCCGAGTTCGACCAGGTCAAGGCGGCCATGCTGAAGGACTATCGAGAGCTGGTCAGCCACGTTCCCACCGAAGGCACGCCGATCAATCCCAAGACCGAGCTGGCACTTGCGACCGACAAGTACAAGCTTTACCGCATCACGCTGGACGTCACCCCGGGCGTCGAGGTCTACGGCAACCTGCTCGTCCCTCGGGACATCAAGGGGCGGGCGGCGGCGGTGATCTGCCAGCACGGGCTGAGCGGAACGCCGGAGATGACGACCGGGCTGGGAATGACCAAAGACACCGCCTACCACGAGTTCGCCCGGCACCTGGCCGAGCACGGCTACGTGGTCTTCTCGCCGTACCTGATGCAGCGCCGCACGGAGGAGATCAACGTGCTGGTCCGGCAGGCCGACGCCGTGGGCATGATGCGCGTGGCCATGCCCGTGGCCAAGACCCGGCGGGTCGTCGACTTCCTGGAAACACTCCCCTTCGTCGACGCCAAGCGGATCGGGTACTACGGCTTGTCGTACGGCGGCTACTCGGCGATTTGGATCTCCCCGCTCGAGCCCCGGCTGGCCGCGACCGTCATCTCCGGCCATTTCAACGACTGGCGATCGAAGATCACCAACGACACGCTGCACACCAGCTACCTCTGGCACCCGGACGAGGACTTCTACAACTGGGACATCCTGCACCGGTTCACGCACGTCGAACTGGTGGCGATGATCGCCCCGCGCCCGGCGTGCATCGAGTTCGGCGAGCGCGACGGGATCACCACGCCGGAGTGGACCGCTTACGCCTGGAAGCAGGTGGTCGGCTGGCGCGACCCTCTCGGGCTGGCCGACCGCATCACCCTGGCCCATTACGACGGCGTGCACGAGATCCACGCGGTCGAGGCGATCGACTTTCTGGACCGTTTCCTCAGGCCCACCCGCCCGGTGGGCCGGGATTACGAGGCTACCCGCGTCGGCCCGGACGGACGGGAACCGTTCGTCACCCAGGTGCTCGATTCGCGGCGCGAGTCGCGGATCGGCGGACGTTTCTGGATCGCCTCGGGCGGATCGCAGTTTCGCGGAATGGCGATGCGACTATCGAGGGTGGGGCAGCCCGCTCCGCTGGAAGTCCGTTTCGGCTCTCGGCCGGGAAGCGATGACCTGGGCACCGCGACGTTGCTCCCCGAGGCGGTGCAGCCGGACGGCCACGCGTGGTGCACGCTGCGAATCGATCCGCGGCCGGTCGAGCCGGGCGTGCTCGTCTATTATGATATCGGATGCACCGGCGGCACGGCGTCGGAGGATCACTACGTGGTCTACGGCCCAAGGCCCATCGGCGGCAAGGACTGGCCCAATCGTTTCGCCCTGTCGTACCGTGTGCTCACGGATCGTCCCGAGGACGGGTCGCCGTGAGCTGGAAACAGGGGAGTTGGAAACAGGGGAGAGGATCGCCGGAACGCGTTCCGGCGACGCGACGGATTCGCTGCGATCGAATCGCGGTAGCTCTACCAGCACGAGCGGGAGGACAACATGAGAAGGCGATTTTTGGTCTGTCTGGGAGGTGTGCTGTTCTCGATGACTGCGGCGCTCGGCGAGCCGCTCTTTGAGGACAGCCTCGTCGTGGAAGTGGAGAGGGGCCTCCGGGGGCCGCGGGGGATGCCGGGCGACGTCGTCCAGCTCAAGGACGGCTCGCTACTGATGAGCTATACCCAGGACGCCAGCATCATGGGGATCAAGTCGACCGACCAGGGGAAGACGTGGGGCGAGCCGTTCGTCCTGATTCCCAAGCCCGCACCGCCCGCCAAAGGCTGGTATGCTCACCCCGGCTTTCTGCGCCTCGAAAATGGCGAGATCCTTTTGTCGTACATCTACAGCACGCATCCCACCACGCCGTACTACGGGCACAACTACTACCGCCGCAGTGCCGACGAAGGCAATACCTGGACCGAGCAGTTCATCATGACGCCGCATCCCGGCTACTGCATCGTGCACAACGACCGGCTGTTCACGCTTTCCACCGGCCGGATCGTGGCCATGGCGGAGTACAAGGCCCACATGCCGAGCACCAGCGACCACAGCGGCTACGCGGGGATCGCCTTCTTCTCCGACGACCAGGGGTACAGTTGGCAGGTGAGCAAGAACACGGTCGACATGCAGCCGGTCGAGGTGCAGGAGGCCGACGCCGTGGAGCTCAAGGACGGACGCGTGATGATGTTCGCCCGGACGTACAGCGGATTCCCGGTCCGTGCGTACTCCGACGACCGGTGTGAGACGTGGTCCGAAGGCGAGCCGATCAAGGAGCTGCCGATGCCCTACGCGGGCCTGCCCACGGTGCGGCGTATTCCGTCGACCGGCGATTTGCTGTTCATTTGGATCAGCGAGCGATCGGTCGACAAGGACGATCCGAAGATCCATCGCCGTTGCGCCCTGTCCGCGGCGATCTCCAAGGACGAGGGGCAGACGTTTGAGCCCTTCCGTCATATCGCCGGAGACCCCGAGGACGATTTCGGATACCAGTGCATCGAGTTTCTGGGCGACGACCTGGCCATCGTTGCCTACCACGCTCGCGACGGCTTGCACGTGGCCCGAATCGGGATCGACTGGTTCTATGGTCGTGATGGACAGTAGGCAGTGGGCAGTCGGCGCTGGGCAGTCAGCGTTGGGCAGTCAGCGTTGGGCAGAATAAGAAGGAGGGAACTTGTGAAAAAGTCGATCGGTGCAAAGACTATCGTTTTCCCCACGCCGACCTGGGTCGTGGGGACGTACGACAAGGGGGGCAAGCCCAATGGGGCCGCGGTCGCCTGGGGAGGCATCTGCAACTCGGAGCCCCCGTGCATCGCCATCTCGTTACGCAAGGCGACGTATTCTCACGGCAACATCGTCGAGCGGAATGCTTTCACCGTAAGCGTTCCTTCCGAGTCGCACGCCAAGCAGGCCGACTACTTCGGGATCGCCTCCGGGCGGAACACCGACAAGTTCTCCGCGGCCGGGCTGACGGCCGTGAGGAGCGAGCTGGTCGACGCGCCCTACGTCGACGAGTTTCCGTTGGTCCTGGAGTGCAAGCTGCTGCATACCTTCGAGCTGGGGCTTCACACGCAGTTCGTCGGCCAGATCCTTGACGTGAAGGCCGACGAGAGTGTGCTCGATGACCAGGGCCTGCCGGCGATCGGCAAGGTCCGACCCTGCGTGTTCGCCCCAAGCGATCGCACGTACTACGGGATTGGGGAGTGCCTGGGAAAGGCGTTCAGCATCGGGAAGGAGATCTAGCGAGGCAGCGCCTCAGACCGAGGCGAGGGCCGAAACCGACGTCGAGACGCTCGAAGGGAACGGCGCGACGAACCGCTGCCGGTCGGAAGCCGGGTCGCCGCTCGTTCGGCCGCGATCAGGCCCCATCCCCCCATTCCCTTTCGGAAGAATTTCTTCCCTTCCTGCCCCCGCCACCCGCGTCGGGCCTGGTCGCTTGTTGCAGCGTGAGGTCCCAATCAACACCGCGCGCACGTGCGCTCGGGCCCCAGCGCACGTGCGCGCGGGCCCGATGGTGAATGCGTTGGGGTTTCAGGGGGAATGCGCCGTGGTCACAGGCCACCTGCGCGCACGCCATGTCGCGGGCAAGACGGCGTTGTTGGACGCGCGCTCGGCGCAACGTGTTGGGTGGAAAGTACTTGTCTTTCCGCACGACACTCGCAATTTCCGCCCAACAATTGATTTCGCCATAACGCGTTTCCCGACAACGACTTGTAACCGGCGGCCGGGGCCTTTGTTGGACGTTTGGACCGGCTTTTCGGGGGCCTCTCGGCGAGCCGGCTCTCGGCCCAACGTGTTCGAGCATACCATCTTAGCGCCGAGCCGCAAGGCCGTTTCCGGCCGGGTCGCATCGCGTCCAACTTGCCTCGCTGGCCGGGTGCCCCAGCGCGCCACGGGCGTGTGCGCCCTGGGGAAGCTATTCCGCGCAAAGAACAACTTCCGTCCTCAGACCGCAAGCCCCCTAGGGTGCGTGAAACGCACCATATTTGCCCGGCGCGGTGATCTATCGGGAAAGAGATCTGAAAGCGGGGCTCGTGCGGCTCGCCAGGCGGCGACTCAATGCGCGAACCGCCGACGCGCGTGGGCCCAACCCCTCACGAGTAGAACTCGCCCTGCCCCACGGCGTCGAACGCGTTCTCGAAGTGCTCGATGGTGGGCCGCCCCCGTTCGTGCCAGGTGATGGCCACCACGTCGAATCGGGCAGGGCGTTCCAGCAGGCCGTGACGTTTGAGGAAGGTGACGGCCAGTCGGGTCAGGCGGCGTTGCTTGGCGGAGGTCACGGCTTCGGCCGGATGGCCTGCGTCGGCGGATCGACGGGTCTTGACCTCGACGAACACGATTGTATCCCGGTGGAGCGCGACCAGGTCGAGTTCACCCAGGAAAAGGCGATGGCCCCGGGCGAGGATCTTGTAGCCGCGTCGCCTCAAGTATCGAGCGGCCCGTGCTTCGCCACGCTGTCCCAGCGGTCTGTTGGGAAAGAAGCGTTGGAGCCAGCGGGAGGCCGTGGTGCCCAGCCCCATTGTATTCGCTCCTCCGCTCCGGGATCATCGAGCAAGGGGGCGTCCGGCCGCGCAGCGGCCTGCCGGCGGCGCCGCGTGGGTTGGACGCGAGAGAGAAGGAGTATCCGGTTTCCGGCGAAGCCGCAAGCCGCGGGGGGCGCTCGCGGGATTCGTAGCGGTGGACTACTCTTCCGCCGTGGGTTGCTTCTTCTTCCGTCGTCCCCTGCGCTTGGCCTTGGGCTTGTCTTCGGTCTTTCGCTCGACGCGGCGTTCCTTGAGCCGGACGGCCTTGCCGACGCGGTCGCGGAGGAAGTAGAGCTTCGCCCGACGGACCACGGCCGAACGCGTGACCTCGATCTTGGCGATGCGGGGGGAGTGAAGGGGAAACTTGCGTTCCACGCCTTCCCCCTGCACGATCCGGCGGACGGTGAACATCTCCCGTGTTCCCGAGCCGCTCCGGCCGATCACCACGCCGGTGAACACCTGGATTCGCTCCTTCTCGCCCTCCAGGATTCGACAGTGGACGTCGACGGTGTCCCCGATTTCGAACTTCGGCGGTTCCTCTTTCATGCTGGCCTTCTCGACCAGGCTCATCAACTGTTGGCTCATGGTTCTTCCTTTGACGTGTCGATCGGCAAAGCGCGTGCCGGCTGGTTGCTACAGGGGCTTCTCGGCGCTTGTCTGCTCCGTTTCCCCGAGCAGGTCGGCGCGGCGTTGCCGGGTTCGTAGTCTGCTGTTCTCTTCTCTCCAACGGGCAATTTCTTCGTGATTTCCGCTCAACAGGACCGGGGGGACTTCCAGCCCCCGGTACACACGGGGCCGGGTGTATTGGGCACCCTCCAACAATCGCCCGGCGCCCGAAAACGAATCGCTCGTGCTAGACCGCTCGTCGCCCAATACGCCCGGCACGAGCCGGATGACGGCGTCGATGATCGCCATCGCGGCGACTTCGCCCCCGTTGAGGACGAAG
>Ga0307378_10004119_pt1 | contig 20944 bp, 15 predicted proteins | sample UN1MG_FD_202238 | JGI IMG/M metagenome (GOLD analysis project Ga0307378, IMG submission 202238) | Soil microbial communities from Risofladan, Vaasa, Finland - UN-1 | ecosystem: Environmental > Terrestrial > Soil > Coastal area > Acid sulfate soil | place: Finland: Risofladan, Vaasa | collected... | reverse complement strand
GCACCAGTAAGCACAGCTGCTACTCCCGTACTGCCAGTTCTGATGCTACCATAGAGAGAGGTTGATAAGGTGTCGAAGCGAACCGGCGACCCCAGGATATAGGGCGTACCGAAAGTACCTACAGCTCTAGAAAATGTTAATAGTACCGCTGACATTAGCGCTGGGAGCATGAGGGGCATGACGATTTTTCGTATGATTGTCAGCCGAGAGGCCTTCAATATCCGTGCTGTTTCCTCGAGTTGCGAGTTGAGAGAACGCAAAGCACTCCCAAACAACAAGAAGACGAGTGGAAAATAGTGAAAGGCTAGACAAATTACGATCGGAAACATACCATAGGCCAGCCAGTCAGGTGGTTGAAACCCAAATGATTCGGCTATTCCCGCTACTCCGGCAATTCGCCTGTTCTTTAAAATCGATAGCCAGGCCAAAGCAAAAGTCCAAGATGGAAGAATATAGGGAATAATCAAAGCAGAAGCAAACCAGCGCGGTGAGGGTATATCAGTACGCACGATTAACCATGCTATCAGTATTCCCAGCGGCAAAGATATAGCCACCACAAAAAAAGAGACAGCGATTGTGTTTACCAGCGGAGTCCAGAATAATAAATTACTGACTCGCGAGGAAGCTACTCGCTGGAAATAGTATCGCGTTAACTCTCCGACAGATTGTCCGATCCGCGCCTGATCTCGAAACTGAACACGAAACGCCGTCATAATCATCGCACCGATTGGAGCCAGGATCAGGAAGGCCAATATAACGGTGAGGATTGCGGCAATCGCATGGGTGGGATCATAGCGAAGATATAGCAGCCGATTCCATGACCGCACTAGACTAACCGGCACTCTAGGTGATAAGCATTTTGACTTTCTACTACTCATATGTTTCACTCCTGAATAAATACGGGGATCATAACGAGATAAAAGCGTCTGATCCCCGTATTTCTGTCAATCTTTCCTTACCGGGAATTTAACAACCAGAAATCTTGAAGATCCTGACGAATTTTGATTGCTTCTACAGGGTCAAAGGTAATCAGCAGCTTTTTCCAGTCTTTCCAACCACCAAGCTCATCATCAGGGTTCGCACTGACTTCCACGTTGGGAGAATACCCACCCAGGTCTTCGAGAACCCAAGGTGCCACACCTTCTTCCGTCAGTACAAAGTGGGTGAAAAGTTTGGCAGCGTTTGGATGTTTAGCACCATTGACTATTGCAACGTAAGTAGGAAGTGCGTAACCCATGAAAGGTTTCATATTCGTACTGACGCCCAAGTGCAAATTAAGCTCTTTCATGTCTCGGTGCTTCGTGTACGTGTACATCCCAATGGGTGGGTCTGTCTGTCCTGCTCCACCAACAGCCTGTGCCACATCACCGTCGCTTCCCAACACCAATACGCCATTCTGGAACAAACGCTTTAGATACTCCCAACCTGCATTTTCCTCATTAGTTACCAGATCTTCACCATAATGATCGCGATAAGCCTGTTCCATCAGATCAGAGTTGGAGACAATTGCTGCAAAGAATCCTAATTGTGCAGTAGTTACCTGTGGGTCGCGGATAATTACCTTGTCACTCCACTTCTCCTCGGTGAGCTGCCAAACGTTATCAATAGGGGAAGTTTCGCCATATACCTCAGTGTTGTAGCCAAAGAAGCGCGGCTGCCAGAGGTAAATTAAGGGATCCTTATCCTCAGCAGACAGCTTATCCTCTAAGTCCGGGGGGGTCCAGGAGGTAACATAGCCTTGCGGTATCAATTGTGTTATAAGAGTTCCCCCATCATCGTATCCTACAACATCAACCTGGACATTGCCAGAGTCAACTTCTCGGATGATCCTCTCCGTCTGCTCGGAATCGTTCATTTTTGTTCCTTTGACAGTGATGCCATACTTTTCCTCGAAGAGTGTACCGGCTTTTTCAATCCGGCTCGAATGCCAGTATGCAATCAATTCACCTTCCGCCTGAGCTGCTGAGATAAGAGCATCCAAATCAAAATTTTCCTCACTTTCCGATCCACCTGATATGGCTGGGGGGGGCGCTTCAGACTCACCACCTGCCAAAACCGGAGTTAAGATTATGCACATCATAATGAGTATCCAAAGTATCACCTTTTTCTTATCCATTACTTTTCCTCCTTTCAATTTGAAAAGTTTTTGATTAAGCGAAATAAATAACCATTGACTCTTAATGCTTTTCTAGTATGGGAAATACAAAACATTTCTTGATCCCCTTCGCTCACCTCCTCCTTTAGCGCTTAGGTTTGATTACTTGTGTCTGACCGGCTTGACAATGAATATAAATATCCTTTGCCTTACCATTATCTGTTATCTGTCATTTAATACCGTAATCAATCGGGACTTGTATAACCCTTCCAGAGCCACCGCTGAAGCACTCAAGGCTTCCGGTAGTTCATGTTCTAAAACATCTTTCAATCGGTACAAGGATATAGGAGACTTGAAAAACGCACACTGATTCTTCATCTCCTCTCTCAAAAAGTTCCATAAGACCTCAGATAATTCTGGCAGCTCCCCAGCAAAGACGATCATTGGCAAATCTAATATGCGGCATATAGATGCTCCAACAATACCAGCTTTCTTTCCCACATCGCCAAGTAATTCCAAAACAACCTGGTTGCCGGTTTGGGCTTCACGCTCCATAGCGATCAATGTTTTAGTTAATATGGTAGGATCTATTCCCTCAAGGCTTATATTAGGATCTATTCCCTCAAGGCTTATATTCAAGGCTTCCGCTCGTTTTATTACCCCAGGAATTGACAACACAGTTTCCAGACAACCGATTTGCCCGCAGTGGCATGGTGCGTTTGACCAACCAAACAGATTTGTATGGGCTAAACCAGCCGAAATGTGACTTTGTCCTGTATAAATCTTGTTTTGTAAGCAATAACCTGTTCCTAGTCCAAAGTCCATATAGATAAGTGCGAATGAATTAGATATCACCTTTGGAGAAAACCAGAAAATTGCCCTGGTTAGTGATACTGCGTCATTATCAATAAAACACTGCAAACCTGTAAGATTGCTTAAGTCGCGAGCTAGATCTCTATTGTGCCAATCTAAAAATCTTGAAGGTGTACTGATTATACCTGTTTTTACATCTACCCAGCCCGCAAAAGACACCCCTATCCCAACAGTTACCGCAAAAGATTGAGAAGCCAAATCCAATAAACGCTTTATCTCTTTGGAATATTTTTTTATGGCGATCTCATATGATTCTTTTGAGGTAACATCGATATGAACACATTCCTGAATTTGTCCAAGTGCATCAATAAAATAAAGTTGGGTTTCGTCGGAGCGAATCACCAACGCAAAAATACATAGACCTTTTGGATTCAATGTTATTGTAGTAGGAGGACGGCCTCTTCCATCCGGAAAATTTTCCTTGCCATTTTGCAGAACTCCCATATCTCGTAATTGATCAACAGCACGAAAGGCAGTGGGCGGACTTATACCAAGTAGCAATTGTAATTCTGGCTGTGTCCTTATCGGACGCATAGTAAATTTACGGAGAATGTCAACAGCCCTGTTAGGAAGAATCATTTTTTTCAAACGATACCACCTTTAATTTCATTACGTAATGAAATATATTTAAGGATAGCATAAATAAATACCGATGTCAAAAAAATTATTTCCCTTGGCATTTATCTTCCTAAGGCATTTGCGATGTAGTGATTTCATTGGTGGCTGACATTTTGTGTCAGAAAAACACTTTCAGATCACGCTATTTTCTCCAAACCGACTGATAGAGGTAGTTCTGCCAGCTGTAAGTAGGAAAGTAAACATAATTATTTATGTGGGTATATTCAATTCGAAAGTCGGTATTACCACTGCTGAAGAGATCGGCAAAGTAAGCGCCAGCAAGGAAATCGATGCGGTTAGGAAAATAGTATATACCCACGGGCAAGCCCGTGGCACTTTAAAACAATTCAAGCTTCGCTTGACCTAAATCCTGGGTCTTCTGCCATTTTACGTATTCTAATATGCTCTTTTCATCCAGGCCTATAGTAGAGACAAAGTATCCTGGTGACCAAACGATATTTTCTTTCCAATATACCTTGGATAGCCAGGAAAACTTTTTCCTTAGTTTGCTTGCTGTTTGAGCTTTTATTCTACTTATTACTTCGGACACTTTATGTTTGGGTGGTATTATCATCACCATGTGGATATGATCTATCTGGATATTGTATTCGATAATCTCACAGCCGGGTAGACTTCTTATAATTTTGGGAAAAAGTTTTCTTAAGTACCCCGAGAGGCCAGGATTTTACAAATAATAGGGACAGCTTGGGCTCAAGTTGCAAATGCAACACTTAACTTTGGTATAATATGCCAAAAGAAAGGAGTTGCATATGACCCATTGTTCTAAAGTTAAGTATTAATGAACGTGAAGAGATCAGCCTTGGATTAGCCCAAGGGTTAAAGTAAAAACTATATTGCGCTATCTCTTGGCCGATCAGCTAGTACCATCTATCGCGAAGTCAACCGTAACACTGCAAAGGGGCAAGTTTACAGAGCAGTTAAAGCTAAAACATCGTGCTAATAAGTTAAGGCATCTTGCCCGCAAAAAACGAAAAATGGATATTAATCTACCGTTGAGACACTACGTTCTTGAACACCTGGATCAATGATGGTCTCCGGAACAGATTGCCAAACGCCTAAAGATATTGTATCCTAGAAACATGAAGATGCAAATTTCACCTGAAAGCATCTGTATGTGTCAGGGGACTATATGTCAGGGGACGGTTCTTTGTCACACTTCAAGAATATATATTTACCTTATTGAATCGCCACCAACGGTTAAAAGAATTAGTATTTTTCAATTTTTCTACATCTTAATACTAATACAACAAAGGTTTTAAAAATCCTTCTTTTTGAAAGAAAAGTTATTAGTTTTTAGTTTTTAGACAGAAAAGAAAGGGATGGATTCCCACTTTCGTGGGAATGACATTTAAGGAAGTGGGAACGGCGGAAACAAGTAATGAGATTGCCGTGCTTTCTTCGAAAGCTTACGATAACAGAGGAATTAATATTAACCATATTTACTTACAAATGGGGAAAATGTGTAAAGTCTGTGGGAAAATATCTTCTTGAAAGCCTTATATAGTAAGGCTTTTCACCTACATCTAAAATAAGCCATTTTAAGCGCCTATTTTAAAAAATATGACGAATCACCTTAACCAACCTCAAAAAACGCCGCTATGACAATATTTCGCTAAAACCCTTATTTTGCAAGGCTTTCAGCCTCCCAAAAATGCAACTTTTAGCCCTTTTTTGCCTCATTTTCTCCCTATTTTAGAAGCACTAACGCCATCGTATATAACAAAAAAACGCAGAAACCCTTATATTTTCTACGTTTTAAGGACTTAACATTTTTCCCTACAAAAACTGATAATCCTCTAATTCTATATATATTTATCTCCCTTACTTAGCTAAAAATCAGTTTCCTGTTCCTCTCTTTTTCTCCTTATTGGATAATTATTTAATTAAAAAAGGCGCCACAGAACCAGTGTCATATTTTATTGTCAAAAGAACCGTCCTCATGACAATCCTTCATTCTTTTTCCCCCTGGCGCTTGCGTAGATAATGTCGGTGGGCTTTAGCCCGGTTACCACAATCTTTCATACTGCACCAGCGTCTGCTATTATTACGACTCTTATCCATAAATAACCAACCACAAGCATCATCGGCACACTGTTTTACCCGTTTTAATTCAGAAGAAACCAAAAGATCGGCTGCCGATTTTATTATGGGATCTAAAAAAAGATCCATAGAATCTGTTCCTGAGCAAAAGGACCAGACAAACCCATTATCAGAAGGGGTTAGACAGCATGATTTGCCCATTGAGTCTGCCAGATATTTATTGAAAATCGATAGATCGTGATTTGAAACTTGACCTGTTGTTGCCATTGAAAAAAATATATGATAGAGTAATTCTCTTATTTCTATTGTCTTTTCATATACTTGCTCTGCCTTATTTGGTTGCTTTAAGGCTTTTTTGAATAGTATCTTGGCAGTTTTATCTTCTAAGATACCCATCTGCTTGCTCCATGAAATTAAAGCAGAAAAATCATGGAGCTTCTCCTTTTTTCTCGCTATGCTATATCTCCAATCAACAGTGTTAACAAAATCAAGACACAGCTTTTCCCCTTCTAAAGCAGGGGTTTCTTCACATTTTTCTCTTTTTAGCATAGAAATTTACCTCTTTTTTATTATAACCAGTAAAAAAGTGTTGACAGGTTATAATTTCAATGTTATAATATAACCATCATAATTATAAATACTAGTTATAGGTTTTGTCAAATATATTTTAATGGAGGTGTGGATATGTATTATTTTCAATTCTCGTATGAGTATGTAAAAGCAAGGCATGAGGAACTCCTTAAAGAAGCAGAAACAGAACGCTTGATAAGAAAAAACCAGGCTAAGTCTCCCAGATCATTTAATGGTTCCCGCTTTATCTTAAGTCATCTCGGAAAGATAATGGTAAATTTAGGTACATCTCTTCAAAAAAGATATGAGGGAGCTCCTTGTGCTCAATGCACTCAATCCGATTGTAAAAATTAAGTAGGACCACAGCTTGGGGCCATATTTTGGGGAATAATAAGGACAAACACCTATTTATTTATTAACTTTCTTCTTAGGCCTCCCTTTTGGCTTTAAACTAAAAAGTCTTTTAAGAAGTGAAAAATATTTTCTTCTGTCGGTATCAAAAGCAAATATCTTTTACAGATAATTCCCACTTTGAGTGATATGGTGCGGGTACCCCGCTGCAACGATTCGGGCTATTCTTGGCATATATAGATTATAGGTCTTCACATAAGTGATGTCAATGAAAATAGGTGTCTGCCCATATTTATACACCAATCGCATAACACCCCCGGGTTTTGCGAAGTGCAGAGCATTTTATTTATAAAATATCTAACGCCATACGGCTCTGTCCGAATCCAAGCACTTTTAAGCAATGTGGACAAAAATAGACTACATTCTTACCTGTAAATAGGCCCAATCCTTTTGTTTTAAGATAAACCTCTCCCAAATCCTTCTCACAGAATGGGCATACTGGTGCAATGTCTTCTCTTACCGTAACTTTAAAATCAACTTTGTTCATTATTTTCCTCTCCTTTTAGATATGTTTGTATAAAAACGGGGCTTGGTCTCAACATTTGACCTAACAATCGTCCCCTGTCACATACAATCCTCTAATAAATCTTCAAGAAAAACCCCATCTTTCATCACTTTATTTTTCCAGTCAAGTCCTAGTATATCAAGCAATCGTGCTTGCGCCATACCACTAAGATAAAATCGATAATCACTGCCCTTTTCACCTAACCTACTTTTTATCCTTTGAAATTCCATTCTCCAATGAGTTAATCCTTCCTGATACTTTATATTTGAAGAGTTTTTCATTTTATCTTTTGCTAATTCATATGATTTTATTTCTACGTATTTTGCAAGACCCTCAAGCCATTCAAGCTTTCTTTCAAAATCTATCAAGTCTTTGCTTAATCCATGATTTTTTCTTCTTTGATTACGAAATTGTAAAAATTCAGCTATGTATTCTTTTATTTCTATCTCATTCTTGGAGTTCAATGCTTTTGATAAAATCTCACCCTCTTTATTCCAATTATCAATAAACTCTTTATCATTATAAGGGTATAACTTTTCCACTTTATAAACTGACTCTGCACTTATAAACTTATCTGTAGCAACAGTAGCTTGATATGCATGAAAAACTTCATGTAATATTAAAGTTACATGTAAATCTCGTGGAAGAGTGGCAAACTGATAAGGGAATAATTTATTTACTACTGGTGGCAACTGACTGCGAACTCCCAGGAAATATTCTTTATTCATTCTATCTAATGTGCCAATACTTCCTGCCCATTGCTCACCTAAATTAACCGCAAATGCTTTTGAGTTTATAACATCACGTCTATAATATTTATCAATTATCTTATCATTATCTTCTATTAGTTTCCATGAAGTTTCAAAATTTGAGCTATTAAATATAAATTCAAATCTATCATTAAATAATATAATAGGAATATCAATATCACCAAATTTAGGCCAGATTTCATTTCCTATCTTTGATTTGACTCGCATAACTTCTAATATTTCATTCTTATCATCAATATTTGAATCAATACTGTCCAATGGTTTATCAAGTTTGCCTGCAATTATTTCATTGCTTATAATCAAATAAAATAATCCTAAAATAATAATTATTAATATTGCTAATAATATTTTCTTCACTTGCATGCCCCTATCTTTATATTCAAATATTCAAAATTCCTCCTATAAAATTTTAATAAATCAATAGGATCAACCCTTGACATTGAACATTGTATATAAAAAATTTTAAATATTTAATATTAAGGTCTGACTCCAAGACTGACTATCAGTTCCCTTATGATAAGTTAGAAAAAGTTACCGAATTATTAAGCTAACGTAACCAGTCCCTTGTCACATTCATTTAGTGAAAGAACTCATTGGAAAAGGCTTTCCATGTCCGGGATAAACAGTATTTATTTTTGAACTTTTCAGTTTTTCGACACTGGCATTCGCTTCCGCTGAGTCATCGATAATAGACCAGAGACCTGGTTTGTCTATATTTGCAAGTAAATCACCACAAAACAGGTTACCATCGGCTGTCAGGATTCCTATTGAACCCTTTGAGTGCCCTGGAATATGAAGAACTTTAGCATCGAATCCGTATCCGGAGAGATCGTATCCATCCTCAATATAAAAATCGGGTTTAAATCTGTCCGATTTACTTAACTTGAATAATAAATCAAATATTATTCTGATGAAAATATTGGGCTTCTTTCTATTCCAGAACATGTCTCCGCGTTCGACCATTCCGGAATCGCCATAGTGCATGGCTATTTTTGTACCGAACTTTTCACGGAGATAAGCGGCATTGCCGGTATGGTCAAAATCTCCATGGGTTAAGACAATGAGCTTAAGATTTCCAGGTCGGCAGCCCGAGCTTTCAAGTTCTTTTTCGATAGCACCGCGTTTTTTAGGATTCCCTGTGTCGATCAGGATATAGCTGTCGCCGGTCCTGATAAGGTAGCAATTTACAAAAGTATTAAAAACAAAATGAGTGGTAATGCTTTTAATCTCCAAAGTCATCTTATCCTCCTTTATAATAATACAATTCTAAATATAGATTTGCACAGCATGGCAATTAGCGTCTTGCCGATATGAGAAGTCGCTCTATATTGTAAATGGGGTTTCAACGTTTGGCATAAAAAACACTCCAAAGAATCTTCCACTGTCATTTTTTATAAAATATCTAAATCTGTTTTGTAAGCACCAACTAACTTCGCCAGGGCGGAGACTTCCTCGGGATGGGCAAACAAAGCGCAAGGCATACCTTCGGTTTCCAACAGGTGTTCGTTCTTACATATCTCTCTAAAGAGGGAGCTGGCCAGTCCTTCCCGTAAAGCAGAGTTGGTAAGATTATGGGTAGCAATATTTGATACCGGGCAGGGAGTAAGATCTCCTGCCGGGGTAACATGAGCAAAACCCCTTCCCGCTGATACACATCCTCCGAAATATTCTTCATCACCTGGTGAGTGAATTATAAAAATAGGTTTGGTCGAACGGAATTTAAGGACTTGTGCCCTAAATTCTCTTCTTTCTTCTGGTTTAAGCAGGAGAGAGTGATCAGATGGAGTCATATCCAGAGAAGATTTCGTGGAATGATCTGTTGACTCTGTTTTGGACCGAAGCAGAGGTGTTTGAGGAATATATTCAATCAGAAAGAGTATTCTTATATTCTGTTTAATTAGATTATCGATATTTTCAGGATTCATCCAGTACCTAAAGTTCATCCGGGTAATAGTGGCAGATATTCCTGTAGGTACACCTATTTGGTCAAGGCATTTTATTGTATTTAAGGCTTTTTCGTAGACCCCACTCCCTCTTCTTTCATTAGTAGATTCAGGACTTCCTTCTATGCTCACAATGATAGCCAAGTTGGTTGAGCGTTTTAAGAGGTTATAATCAGCTTCGGTAAGAGCAGTTCCGTTTGTGAAAATTACAAAGGTTTGGTCTTTAAATTCTCCACAAAGCTCTATCAATTCAGGGAATAAAAAAGGTTCTCCACCGGCAATTATATTAACGAATATTCCCAGTTCACCGGCTTCTTTTATGACTTTACGCCATTGTTCACGATTTAGCGGAGTTTTGGCTTGAGTTTTAGTTTTTAAACTTTTACGCCTCTTGATATTACCAGCAGCTGAGGCATAACATCCTTCACAATTAAGATTGCAGCGGGGAGTAATACTTATAATTAAGGTCGAGGGTACTTGCAACCCGTTTTCTAATTCTTTCTCCCGGGTTTGTTGGGCATTGCTGTAAGCCTGATAAAGAGGAAAAAAACTTTTAAGATAACGAGGGTGTTGAAGGATCCAGGAGATTAATTTTTTCCCTATATTCGGATTCATTTTATTAAGGGTATCTTTAAGTATTTTTATATTCCTCTTATTAAGATTTTTTCCAATAATTTTTAAATCCATTTTTTATTCTCCTTATTTATAATTCACATATAATTCACAGTCTCTTTTAAAATTTTTAAGCTACATTTTTGAAGCTACTTGGAGGATAACTATGTTCCAAGAAAAATTTGTAAAAATTATACCCGATATCTTAAATAGAGTCAAATAAATTAGTAATCGTGCAGAAGGCTAAGGAGCGGAGCGAGGCCGCCCAAACTCTTAGTTATATACAGTACCGCATCCCTTAAAAAAGTAGTCGAGTACATGGATGTACAAGACTTAAGGAGCAAATCCAATTAATCACCCCGATTCAATGTTTTTGCCCAGCAATATCTTTTATAGTTGCAAATGGATGAGGGTATCTTCCATTCTTATTAGTATAAGATTTCATGTATATTTTAGATTTAATTTGAACCGCTTGCTCCGGACAATAATTCAGACAGGTGTAACATAAATAGCATTTAACGTTTTTTTGCCATACTGGTTTTTTATTAATCATTTTTATTTTTTGAGACAAACAAACTTTTTCACATATGCCACAGCCGGTACACTTGAAATCTGTATAAAAATAGTTATTAGTACGTGTAACATCAGCCCAGAACATACCTAAGAGTACGATTCGCTCCAATAAATAATTGACTGGTTTAATAAAAGGGAAATCAATATAATCAGAGTCTTTTTCTTGGTATTTTTCTTTATTTATAATATTTTTTTGAATAGAATCGAGTCTATTATGAACTACAGATTCAAATGTTGCTATTTCTTTCTTTCAGGTATAGGAATTGCCGTGAAATAGATAGGGAAAACAAAACCTACTGTTTCTCCTTTTGTTTCAATAACATCTTTGTTTAGAAGGCTTACAATAGGTATTATGTTTGCTTTAGGAATTCTTTTTTGTAATTCTTTTGCTACGTGTAACGAATTCTCTGTTCCTGAAAAATAATAAATTTCCGTACACACAAAATACATCCTCCTGGTTTAACATTCTAAATATAATGTATTATTTATTTATTAAGATTTTAAAACCAAGCCCGCCACGGACGGCGGTAAATTTATACAAATCATCTTCGGCTCGGCTTGCGTACAACGTTTCGCGCATATATGACGTTTTGCCGTAGCGTACTCGCGAAGGCAAAATGTGGCTTTAGCCCCGAATCGACCGACTAGGAAGCGGAGCATATATCGACTGTTATCTGCAGTTTTTGGAGCATGCGGACATATCACTTAAGTTGAGCCACAGCTCAATGGGGATAAACAGCATTTGAAGATTTTCAAACAATTACTGTTTACTCTACGCAACTACATTTCGGTCGGAATGATCTATATCGCGTGCAAATCCAGAAAAAACAGTCAGCAAGAGCGCTCCAAAAGCAAATGAAGAAACTCCGAGAATAATATTCGGGTTGTATACACCGAATAAATGCCAGAGAATTATTGAAACTGGAAACAGATAAAAGTAGCTGAGTAAGCTGGCGATTAAGGACCAAAGCCATAATTTGGAAAGTAAGCGCCGTGTATTAACAGAGAGATGTTTTCGCCACCACGGTAACGGTGTATTTATTCTTGTCCCGGCCGCACCAACTATAATTCCAATCAATGGTGGCCCAAAGCCCCCTCCAACCAGTAACAGTAGAATGGAGAGAAGAATCAAAACTAGCCCGCCGTTCTTCCTCTGAACAAACGCAACTGCCCATACCATGATCGATAGAGAAACGATGATGGCAAATACTCCAGTTATTAGAAGGTTAGGGATAATGGTCATAGCAGGTTCTCCTGCCAAGATACTAAATAGTTTTGATTCCCCCCAGGACTTTATTACAATTCCGCTTGGAGCTATGTTGCCCTGAAATATTTCTCCAATACCATGTTCGATACCACCTAGTCCTAAAAAAATGCCGAATGCTGAGACTACTAATTTTGTCGCACTTTTAATTTTCATTTTTTATCTCCTTTGAATTGATATTATTCTGATTGTATTCCTGATGCCAAATCCGCTTCCTTCAGCACATCGGCGATAGCCGTGGCCCAGGAAGTGATGGCATCCCAATCACGAAAGTCACCGAGAGGTGCTTCAACCTTTTTGGTCATGAATTTATGAATAAAATTCAGTTTTTTCATATCTACATTGCCATGAAAAAGTTTGATGTCACGAGGTTTTATATTCTTAGCAATGTATTGTAAGTTCTTAGGAAACTGCCAACCTTCAGCTAATTTAACTGGATTCCCCTCTCCCGTGGGTCCACTTGAAAACAGCCACACTAACTGCTCTGCCAGCACCTTCTCGTTGGTCTTCAAGAAGGTCGACGCCTCTTTGCGCCATTGACCGATGTAAACCGCGCTGCCTAATATAACTGCCTTATAGAGAGACAGGTTACTGACGCGACCCGTAGGTAGCACGTCGGTACGAAGACCTGCTTGACTAAGAACTTGCCCAATTTTCTCGGCAATCTCTGCCGTTGCACCATACTTGGTGGCGTAGGTCACCAGAACTTGAGTATCCATTTTATCCTCCATTTTGTTCGGGTAGCGACTGTAGTCGCCACCTCTGATTTAAGTAAATTATTTTTGCTCCAACAATTGCAGATAACGATTAAGATTGCTTCTGAAGTTAGAGCACAGATGAAGCTAGCCTTTGTGACTTTAATTTTTCATACGCTCAATTTCGGAAACAATTCGGTTAAACGAAGCCGCTCCGCCATGGCTATATGTGTATCACATCTTCACGACTGAGAAGACTGTCAAAGAGACGGTTCTTCTGACAACCCTTCACTGCTTCTCGGTTTACTTCAATTAATATGGCTACATTCCTTTTTGATAAATCAAATTTCTTTACTAAGCGTAGTATTAAATCTTCTCCTTATCTTATCTTCTTTTTTTAAAAAATGCTTTTCTTCATATAAATTATTAAGTGTGCCTTCCAATCTATTTAGCAATAAGTTCTATATTCCTATTTTACTGCTTTTACTGCATTGCCTGGGCAATCTGGACTCTGTATCAGCTCTTTAAACCGTTTTATCTCTTTGGTATTATATTGTCAGTAGAACCGTCCCCGTGACATTTGAGTTCTCGCCATAGTAAAAAATATAATAGTCATTACTACTTTCTGCTTACCAAAAGGTAAATTGTCACGGCTGTGGTGATCACTGTCAGAACCGGCGTTACACCATGGATAGTCAATATTATATTATTTACTGGCTTTCCAAGGCTCAGCAAAGCACCAGAGATAAATAATGTGAGAACAAACAATACCGTGACTATAATCAAGGTTACTATAGCAGTCTTGACTTCAACATTCTTTAGTAAATTGCGAATTACCATAGCTGTGAATATCACTGCCCCAAGGGCTGTAAACTTATGGATAGTAAAAATTAAGGTATTTAACGGCTTGCCGGAATTGCTCAGCCAAATACCAGAAACAATCGTTAAGAGAAAAAGTAATCCAGTACCTATTATTTTTGATACAATACTCATTTGAACCTCCCCGTTTGATTAATTGTAACTACTTTTTTTCACACATCATCATATCTAATACCTTTACATCGGGATGGTGATATCTTTTTCCGTGCGATGTTCTACTGCCGAACTGTATTGCCTCTTTTGGACACCATTGGAGGCATGCAAAACATTGTTCACAATGATGCTGCCATACAGGCTTGTTGTCAACCATTTTGATATTTCGTACAGGGCAAACCCTTGAACAAATTCCACATCCATTGCATTTATCATCACATTTGAAGCCCCAGTCCATCAATTGTAGGCTTTCCTGAAAAGACAAATTTGTATTTCCTTCAAAACCAGCTATCTTCAGCCAGAAAGTTTTTCCTAATGTTTCTCTTAGGTGGAGGAAATCGTCCAAGAGTATCTTTATATCTGTTTTTGTTTCAAATACACCTTCTTTTCGGGTGTGAACAAATTCATAAATACTTTCAAGTTTCTTCTTCCAATTGATAAACATTTCTTGCTGTTTTTCTATAGCAATCTCATTTAGTACAAAGGATTTGAAAAAATCATTTAGTACAAAAGAAAGGGTAATATAGTTACTGGGCATATTCACAGCAAACCCCGCAGCAAGTTTGCCACCGTGCGATTTAATAATTTCATCTAAATATTTTATGGAAAGCCCCGGACTGTTTCCGTATGTACAAACTCCAAATATATACTTTTTGTCCAGGTTATTCATTTTAGTTACAAATCTTCTGATGATAAAAGGGATATCTCCATGATAAACCGGAAAAACAATACCGATCACATCCGCATCGGTTTTTATACTTTCTTTATCCATTACAGAAGGGATGGATATCAGTCTTCCATTAGTTTTACCTGCCATATCTCTTGCTATAACCAGAGAATTCCCTGTTCCCGAAAAATAATAAATTACCGTACACACAAAATACATCCTCCTGGTTTAACATTCTAAATAAAATGTATCATTATAAGCTCAGTATCATATTCAAAAGAAATCTCCGCCATTTTATTATCATCAAATCTTATATTTACTATTTTTTTCATATATGGGATTAAATGTTTTTAAATATAATACCATTCTTAGTCTTTTTTTTTAAAAAAAGCAAATTATCTGCAACAAACTTCATTAAAAAACTTCTTAAAATTTAACAGATATAAAAATAGCATAAACCAAAATGTTTGTCAAATAAAAATGAACCTGTTATTTACAAATCAAAAGTGCACTATTTTTGAGTAAATTAAAATTTAAATGAAAATTGCACACATGAACTTTCTGTCAAGGAATATATGGAGTAGATTACGATTCACCAAGAAGATAAGGCTGATCAGGTAATACAAAATACCTGTAATAAACAGAAATTTCCTAGAAAACAAATGAAAATCGACCGCCACGAATGATATAAATGTGGGTATGTCATTTCATCTAACGTTTAGGATTTTATCGAGTCGCTTTAGCGATTCGGATGGAGTCTGCAAGACGAAGTGACAAAATCCATGTTATACGCCCTGTAGGGTCGGAGCGTAGCGGAGAAGTCCTCACCAAAAAATTATTTGTCTAAAAATAGATTATTAAAGACAAGATTGATAAGATGTATGATTCAATAAATATTTTATTTTTATTTTGTTGGTATAATCCTTCCCTGGTAAATATGTAAGTTGTGCCATAGATTATTATCTAAAAACTGAGTGATGGTATCTTCGTAAGATATCATTCCCTTTTCAACCAAAATGCCAATAAGAACAGAGGTAAACAACTTACCAATGCTGGCAATAAAATAAGGCTGCTGTGCATTAGCAGGCATACTGCCGGTTGAGCCTTCTGCCATATTCAGGTGAATGCCGAGCTTTTCCGAATGAATTAACAAATATGCATTGTGTATTTTGCGGTCTTTCTGTACTATTTTAGTAAAATGTCCCGCAATTAATGATTGAACTTTTTCTTTCCTTATTTACTTACCACTCCTCTTGTAAAGTATCTTTAACTATTACCTGAATAATCTGCTTTTGGTTTGCCTTGCCTGGATCTAACCAATCCTCCCAGAGCTCCACCGACTAATCCTAATAAACCGAAATAAAGGGTAGATATAAAAATTCCTCCTCCTAATATTGCTCCAACCATTCCACCTAATACCCCTCCAAATAATCCACCAGAAAAAGTACCTACCAAACCACCTAAACTAGGAAGGACAAGTAATGCCAATATTCCTCCGAAACTCCCGCCTAAAAAACCAGCTAATGCCCCCTTTCCTGCTCCTCTAACAATCAATCCGGCGATAAAACCAGCAAAAAGCGGGCCGAATAAAGGAATAAAACCCAAAAAGGACATAGCTATAATTCCCACTAATACTCCCCAAAACATATTGACCTCCTTTTTTATTTCTCCTCTCGAAGAAAGCTTTCTATTTTCTATTTTTAAACTAATACGACAAAGGTTTTAAAAAATCCTTCTTTTTAAAAGAAAAGGTTTCTGGTTTTTAGATGAAAGGGGAAAGATAGAGATTACCACGCTTTCCTCGAAAGCAATGACAGAGGGATTAAAACTAACAATATTTACTTACAAATGGGGAAAATGTGTAAAACATGTGGGAAAATACCTTCTTGAAAGCCTTATATAGTAAGGGTTTCCACCTATATCTAAAATAAGCCATTTTAAGCGCCTATTTTAAAAAATATGACGAATCACCTTAACCAACCTCAAAAAACGCCGCTATGACAATATTTCGCTAAAACCCTTATTTTGCAAGGCTTTCAGCCTCCCAAAAATGCAACTTTTAGCCCTTTTTTGCCTCATTTTCTCCCTATTTTAGAAGCACTAACGCCATCGTATATAACAAAAAAACGCAGAAACCCTTATATTTTCTACGTTTTAAGGACTTAACATTTTTCCCTACAAAAACTGATAATCCTCTAATTCTATATATATTTATCTCCCTTACTTAGCTAAAAATCAGTTTCCTGTTCCTCTCTTTTTCTCCTTATTGGATAATTATTTAATTAAAAAAGGCGCCACAGAACCAGTGTCATATTTTATTGTCAAAAGAACCGTCCTCATGACAATCCTTCATTCTTTTTCCCCCTGGCGCTTGCGTAGATAATGTCGGTGGGCTTTAGCCCGGTTACCACAATCTTTCATACTGCACCAGCGTCTGCTATTATTACGACTCTTATCCATAAATAACCAACCACAAGCATCATCGGCACACTGTTTTACCCGTTTTAATTCAGAAGAAACCAAAAGATCGGCTGCCGATTTTATTATGGGATCTAAAAAAAGATCCATAGAATCTGTTCCTGAGCAAAAGGACCAGACAAACCCATTATCAGAAGGGGTTAGACAGCATGATTTGCCCATTGAGTCTGCCAGATATTTATTGAAAATCGATAGATCGTGATTTGAAACTTGACCTGTTGTTGCCATTGAAAAAAATATATGATAGAGTAATTCTCTTATTTCTATTGTCTTTTCATATACTTGCTCTGCCTTATTTGGTTGCTTTAAGGCTTTTTTGAATAGTATCTTGGCAGTTTTATCTTCTAAGATACCCATCTGCTTGCTCCATGAAATTAAAGCAGAAAAATCATGGAGCTTCTCCTTTTTTCTCGCTATGCTATATCTCCAATCAACAGTGTTAACAAAATCAAGACACAGCTTTTCCCCTTCTAAAGCAGGGGTTTCTTCACATTTTTCTCTTTTTAGCATAGAAATTTACCTCTTTTTTATTATAACCAGTAAAAAAGTGTTGACAGGTTATAATTTCAATGTTATAATATAACCATCATAATTATAAATACTAGTTATAGGTTTTGTCAAATATATTTTAATGGAGGTGTGGATATGTATTATTTTCAATTCTCGTATGAGTATGTAAAAGCAAGGCATGAGGAACTCCTTAAAGAAGCAGAAACAGAACGCTTGATAAGAAAAAACCAGGCTAAGTCTCCCAGATCATTTAATGGTTCCCGCTTTATCTTAAGTCATCTCGGAAAGATAATGGTAAATTTAGGTACATCTCTTCAAAAAAGATATGAGGGAGCTCCTTGTGCTCAATGCACTCAATCCGATTGTAAAAATTAAGTAGGACCACAGCTTGGGGCCATATTTTGGGGAATAATAAGGACAAACACCTATTTATTTATTAACTTTCTTCTTAGGCCTCCCTTTTGGCTTTAAACTAAAAAGTCTTTTAAGAAGTGAAAAATATTTTCTTCTGTCGGTATCAAAAGCAAATATCTTTTACAGATAATTCCCACTTTGAGTGATATGGTGCGGGTACCCCGCTGCAACGATTCGGGCTATTCTTGGCATATATAGATTATAGGTCTTCACATAAGTGATGTCAATGAAAATAGGTGTCTGCCCATATTTATACACCAATCGCATAACACCCCCGGGTTTTGCGAAGTGCAGAGCATTTTATTTATAAAATATCTAACGCCATACGGCTCTGTCCGAATCCAAGCACTTTTAAGCAATGTGGACAAAAATAGACTACATTCTTACCTGTAAATAGGCCCAATCCTTTTGTTTTAAGATAAACCTCTCCCAAATCCTTCTCACAGAATGGGCATACTGGTGCAATGTCTTCTCTTACCGTAACTTTAAAATCAACTTTGTTCATTATTTTCCTCTCCTTTTAGATATGTTTGTATAAAAACGGGGCTTGGTCTCAACATTTGACCTAACAATCGTCCCCTGTCACATACAATCCTCTAATAAATCTTCAAGAAAAACCCCATCTTTCATCACTTTATTTTTCCAGTCAAGTCCTAGTATATCAAGCAATCGTGCTTGCGCCATACCACTAAGATAAAATCGATAATCACTGCCCTTTTCACCTAACCTACTTTTTATCCTTTGAAATTCCATTCTCCAATGAGTTAATCCTTCCTGATACTTTATATTTGAAGAGTTTTTCATTTTATCTTTTGCTAATTCATATGATTTTATTTCTACGTATTTTGCAAGACCCTCAAGCCATTCAAGCTTTCTTTCAAAATCTATCAAGTCTTTGCTTAATCCATGATTTTTTCTTCTTTGATTACGAAATTGTAAAAATTCAGCTATGTATTCTTTTATTTCTATCTCATTCTTGGAGTTCAATGCTTTTGATAAAATCTCACCCTCTTTATTCCAATTATCAATAAACTCTTTATCATTATAAGGGTATAACTTTTCCACTTTATAAACTGACTCTGCACTTATAAACTTATCTGTAGCAACAGTAGCTTGATATGCATGAAAAACTTCATGTAATATTAAAGTTACATGTAAATCTCGTGGAAGAGTGGCAAACTGATAAGGGAATAATTTATTTACTACTGGTGGCAACTGACTGCGAACTCCCAGGAAATATTCTTTATTCATTCTATCTAATGTGCCAATACTTCCTGCCCATTGCTCACCTAAATTAACCGCAAATGCTTTTGAGTTTATAACATCACGTCTATAATATTTATCAATTATCTTATCATTATCTTCTATTAGTTTCCATGAAGTTTCAAAATTTGAGCTATTAAATATAAATTCAAATCTATCATTAAATAATATAATAGGAATATCAATATCACCAAATTTAGGCCAGATTTCATTTCCTATCTTTGATTTGACTCGCATAACTTCTAATATTTCATTCTTATCATCAATATTTGAATCAATACTGTCCAATGGTTTATCAAGTTTGCCTGCAATTATTTCATTGCTTATAATCAAATAAAATAATCCTAAAATAATAATTATTAATATTGCTAATAATATTTTCTTCACTTGCATGCCCCTATCTTTATATTCAAATATTCAAAATTCCTCCTATAAAATTTTAATAAATCAATAGGATCAACCCTTGACATTGAACATTGTATATAAAAAATTTTAAATATTTAATATTAAGGTCTGACTCCAAGACTGACTATCAGTTCCCTTATGATAAGTTAGAAAAAGTTACCGAATTATTAAGCTAACGTAACCAGTCCCTTGTCACATTCATTTAGTGAAAGAACTCATTGGAAAAGGCTTTCCATGTCCGGGATAAACAGTATTTATTTTTGAACTTTTCAGTTTTTCGACACTGGCATTCGCTTCCGCTGAGTCATCGATAATAGACCAGAGACCTGGTTTGTCTATATTTGCAAGTAAATCACCACAAAACAGGTTACCATCGGCTGTCAGGATTCCTATTGAACCCTTTGAGTGCCCTGGAATATGAAGAACTTTAGCATCGAATCCGTATCCGGAGAGATCGTATCCATCCTCAATATAAAAATCGGGTTTAAATCTGTCCGATTTACTTAACTTGAATAATAAATCAAATATTATTCTGATGAAAATATTGGGCTTCTTTCTATTCCAGAACATGTCTCCGCGTTCGACCATTCCGGAATCGCCATAGTGCATGGCTATTTTTGTACCGAACTTTTCACGGAGATAAGCGGCATTGCCGGTATGGTCAAAATCTCCATGGGTTAAGACAATGAGCTTAAGATTTCCAGGTCGGCAGCCCGAGCTTTCAAGTTCTTTTTCGATAGCACCGCGTTTTTTAGGATTCCCTGTGTCGATCAGGATATAGCTGTCGCCGGTCCTGATAAGGTAGCAATTTACAAAAGTATTAAAAACAAAATGAGTGGTAATGCTTTTAATCTCCAAAGTCATCTTATCCTCCTTTATAATAATACAATTCTAAATATAGATTTGCACAGCATGGCAATTAGCGTCTTGCCGATATGAGAAGTCGCTCTATATTGTAAATGGGGTTTCAACGTTTGGCATAAAAAACACTCCAAAGAATCTTCCACTGTCATTTTTTATAAAATATCTAAATCTGTTTTGTAAGCACCAACTAACTTCGCCAGGGCGGAGACTTCCTCGGGATGGGCAAACAAAGCGCAAGGCATACCTTCGGTTTCCAACAGGTGTTCATTCTTACATATCTCTCTAAAGAGGGAGCTGGCCAGTCCTTCCCGTAAAGCAGAG
>Ga0307378_10004115_pt1 | contig 20961 bp, 11 predicted proteins | sample UN1MG_FD_202238 | JGI IMG/M metagenome (GOLD analysis project Ga0307378, IMG submission 202238) | Soil microbial communities from Risofladan, Vaasa, Finland - UN-1 | ecosystem: Environmental > Terrestrial > Soil > Coastal area > Acid sulfate soil | place: Finland: Risofladan, Vaasa | collected... | reverse complement strand
CCGCCTGTTATGACCATGATCTTACTCTGAACAGCTATCTTAATTGCCTCCCCTTGCTCAGCTGCCAGTTGTAGTCGGACTTTCTGTTCGACCCATTGGATGGCTTTTTCTACCTTTATGTCAGGACATGGATGAGGAGCTTTGCATAGCTCAGAAAGATGAACTGCCAGGTTGTACTCAGCGCGGTCCAGAGCGGTAAGGTAAATCAAATCGGATTCATTGTCGCGACTGTGCTGGACGACCCGCTCTTCTTGTAATAGATAATCTACTGCGTGGTCACAGATAGCGTCCGGTATCTCCAGTATTTTGACAGCGCCTTTGACAAGATCTTCGCGGGGATAGCCGCAGTGTCCATCGTCCGTCAACGTCTGCAGGACGTATTCAATTCCAGCTCTGGCCCGCAGGTCTGATTCTTTGGCGATGCCGAGGCTCTCGGCAATCTTGTCTGCCGACTTGAAGCCTATGCCCCGGATGTCGCGGGCCAAACAATACGGGTTTTCTACTACTGTTTCGATTGCCTTATCACCGTAGGCCTTATAAATTCGAAAAGCGCGGCTGGTACTAACGCCATGGCTGTGCAGAAAAACCATAATTTCTCTAACCATTCGCTGTTCGGCCCAGGCTGTGGTGATTTTGCTATGTCGAATTGGGCCAATCCCATCAACCTCCAAAAGTCTTTGTGGTTTGGCCTCGATTATATTCAGAACATCCTGCTTGAAATGCTTCACGAGCCTCTCGGCAAAAACTGGTCCTATGCCTTTGATAAGGCCAGAGCCAAGGTACTTCTCCATGCCTTCAAGTGTGTTCGGTGCTGCTGTGCGGAGGATTTCTGCCTTGAACTGCTGGCCGTAGTCGCGATCAATAGTCCATCGGCCTTCGGCCTCGAGCCATTCGCCTGCTTGTACCTGTGGTAAAGTGCCTACAACCGTTGTATGGTCACGATGGCCCCGGACCTTGACACGCAGGACGCAAAAGCCTGACTCATCACTGTGGAACGTGACCCGCTCGACAAGGCCGCTGACGTGCTCCAATTGAGAATGAGTTCTGCTGTCTTTTGTTTTGCTGTCTGTGTTTGAGATCATATGGGCCAGTTTACTGGAATGGTGGATTGTGTAAAGACAATGAGATCGTTCTTTTCGATATTGAAAAACTCCCAAATTAGCCGAACGCATTTTTCCGTAGCCGCAGTTCGGAAAAAACCTCAGCCGAAGTGGCGGTCGGCATGCCGAGAGCTGATTTGATTGCAGGATCATCTGCACGAAGGAATACATTGGTTGCCCTTTCCTGGCCTATCCTCGATGGAACTGCCGGCTTGCCTTGTTGCTGCCACTCTTGAACCATTTGCAGGTACTTTTTCATAATTCCATTATCTGCTTCGATTGTTAGTGCGAACTCATAGTTTTCCTCAGTGTAATTATGGCCGGGATAGACAAGTGTCTCGTCTGGTAAGGCGGCGATTTTTTGCAGAGAATCCCACATAGTCCAGGCATTGCATTCTATGGGCCTGCCGCAGCCCCCAATGAATAATGTGTCGCCTGTGAACAAAATACCGTCTTGGTTTTTCGATGGTTGCACATAGTAGCAGACCGAGCCCTGAGTGTGACCGGGTGTAGCGATCACCAGGATATGTATGCCGCAAATTGCGATAACACCTCTATCTTGAACTTTACAATCAATGATGGAGATTTTGTTTTTGTCTGATCCGAATATCTCGCAGCCAGTTTTTTTCTTCAGTTCTTTAACACCACCGACATGATCAAAATGATGGTGTGTGGTTAGGGTATGCGTAAGATTCAGACTGTGTTTCTCTAATACGTTGAACACAGCTTCTGCATCGCCGGGATCAATCACAAAAGCATTGTTCTGGTGGTAACGACATAGATAAATGTAATTGTCGCCAAGAGCAGGGATTGTGATTACTTGTTCCATCTATAGTCAGCTATTCAGTTGTTGTTTTATTAAGCGGCCCATCTTGAATTTGACTTTTCGCTTTGCCGGGACTTTAATTGGCTCCAGGGTCTTAGGATTCTGTGCAACTCTTGCCTTCATTTCTGTAACTTCAAAGACACCGAAGTCGCGAAATTCCAGGCGGTTGCTTTTGGCGAGTTCAGAGACAATTTCATCGAGGAATTGCTGCACTACTGTCTTGACAGTAACATGCTTGCTTTGAGTCTTCTCTGCGATTCGGTCCACAAGTTCTTTTTTTGTTATTGTTGGCATCAGCTTACCCTCAAACCAGATTCTTTATAGCTTACCCGTCACAGTATACACAGAGGACTGTATTAAATCAAACGGTTTGTCGGAGGTCAGACAGGCTGCAGGGCCGATTAACAGCCTCAGTTTCAATCAGGAATTTTCACCGCACGATATCGCCAATTTAAATCTTTCGGTAAGATTTTAGCGGCCAAGGCTTTGGCCGTGTTCTATTGGGCTTACCGAAAGCTATAAAAAGCGATATCGTTGTTTGGCAAAAATTCGGTGTGGTTTTCGCCCCGTCTTTTCGAATTAATTGTCGAAAAGACGGAGGTGATTGAGATGAACGAAGAAACAAGCTTTGTTGTGTGTGAAGATGTTGTGGCAGCTGGTCCGGTGTTGCTGAGACGAGAATACGGTAACAGGTACGGTAGTGTGCCTGGGCTGGATGACAGCGAATTAGCAGATCCGGTTGAGCTTGAGAGGCGTGTTTATCAACAAGAGTTTGGTCCTGTTCTGGCGCTGCCTGTGAAGGGCAATATACTGACGACGCAGCACGTTTTCGCAGAACCAGACAATACTGCGCATATTTTGGTCTGACTCCTCGTCTGGATGAATCTGGCTCTACGCGTCGTCTTGGTCACATCAGCAAACAAGGGCCATCGGTGGTTCGCTGGTTGATAGTGGAAAGTACTTGGCGTGCAATTAGATGTAGCCCATCGCTTAAAGCATTTTATGAACGTATTATGGCCGGTCAGAAATCGCGTAAGAAGATAGCATTGATTGCAACAGCCCGCAAAATACTGACTATAATTCGAGCCATGTTAACCACTGGAGAATTGTTTAACGAACGATTGGTCAGTCAGTACTGTTATCTTCAGGATTATAGAAGTAAATCGAGCAAAGCTAAACGCAGACAACTTATTCATAACTGAATGATATAGGTGACGGGATGAAAGACAGGATCCTGCAATGGGAAATGCGAACCTTCGGGTATCGCGTCTGACAGAATAGGACCTGTCCCCGCATGAAATCTCATGTGCCATCCGAGTAATGAGCACGAATAGGAGTGTGGGACCCTAAACCCGAATCGTGATCCCGTTGCCTGGGCCAATGAAAGCAGCTAATGAAAAGACAAGACAGACAGCATTTTCCGCCTTTGCCCCTCACCTTTTCGCGAAGGGGCCAAAAGGCGGAAAATGCTCAGGAGAGAAAAAAATGAAAAACAAGCCTTGACACGTTCCGGTTCATAGGAGTCCCATTGGCCCTTGACAACCACACATGGTTTCACGTTGAACCTGCCATTGTCACCCGTCCTGATGCATACGGTGATTTTTCACCGATTCGTTTTGCCAGTGTTTCCAGTTCGAGCCGTCGTACCATCTTGGTTTGGCTAACGTTTTTTCCCAGTTCTTTAGTGCCGCGAGGAGTTGCTGCGTTCTTTGGGGATATTCTTTTGCGAGGTTTTTGGTTTCCGCTGGGTCGGTATCGATATTGAAGAGCATCAGGGGCAGTATGAGTTTGCGTTCAGCTTGAAGCGGGTCGTCTGCAACGCGGATCAGTTTCCACGGCCCCCGGCGTGCTACACTTACCCGCCAGAAACGCCAGAATAGTATCTCGTGAGGTGCTTTGGAGGAATCACCCTGTATAAACGGCAACAAATTCACACCGTCGATTTTCCAATCAGGCGGAACTTTTCCGCCGCCTACGGCAAGACATGTTGGAAGTAGATCCAGGGAGGATACCGAATGGGTGTACTTGCTGCCTTTAGGCAGCTTGGCAGGCCAGGATATTACAAACGGTACGCGAATACCACCTTCCCAATAGGTTCCCTTGAAGCCACGAAGGGGAGAGTTGGAATAGCTTATGTCCTGCGGCCCACCGTTATCGTTTACAAAGACGATCAATGTATTTTCCGTCAACTTCAGCGCATCGAGTTTGTTTAGCAGTCGGCCGATATTATGATCCATCGACCGCGTCATCGCCGCGACAAGTTTTCTACCCTTTTCGGAAATCTGGCCACACTGCTCGATATCTTCTTCTTTGGCGTGCTTGGGCCCATGCACCGCATTGTAGGCAAGGTACATAAAAAACGGCTGCCTGCGGTTTCGATCAACGAACTCCAACGCTGCATCGGTAAAATCATCGGTCAGATATGTAATTTCCTTTTCTTCGTCAACTGGCTTGTCATTGTGCCGAATTGCATGGCCGACGGCTGGATTCTTTAAGGGCCAATAAGAACGCGATCCTCCGAGGAAGCCATAGAACTCATCGAATCCTCGACGATTCGGATGATATTTGGGCCGCTCGCCCAGGTGCCATTTGCCAATGGCTATCGTGCGATAGCCCTGATCCCGCATCGCATCGCCTATCGTGTGTTGACTGAGATCGAGGCCAAGGTCTTCTTTCGTATATCCGGGCGTGGGAATCGTCGGCACATTGCATTCTGCGCCGAAACGCTGCTGATACCGCCCCGTCATCAAACCCATTCGCGAAGGAGTACACGTTGACGCACTGACATAGCCCTGCGTGAAGACAATCCCATTACGGGCGAGCCTGTCTACATTCGGAGTTGGTATCAGTTTGTTGGTCGTAAACCCAAAATCCGCATAACCCGCATCATCCGAAAGAATAATAATCACATTCGGCTTAGCAGCTGGCGTTTTTGCAGAAGCATTCGCAAAAGAAAACGCCACCGGCGCCTGACACATCAATGACAAAAAACTTCGTCGATTCATCGCAACCTTCCAATCATTATAAAAGCCTGACAACATCTCATCTCTGTTTTCCAAGCATTTTAACCAAATACATTCGAATTTACTACCCTATGGATATCAGTAGGAAGGCGGAGGGTCGAGATTATCAGGTAGTATAGCGATCTCTGGAACGTCCTAAGTGTTACGTATATGTGGACAACGGATCAAATCTCCGTATGTAAGCGGTTCAATTCAACTCCAACCCATTGCTGTAACATATTGGCTGCCAAGCAGTTATGGTTAGCAGTTTTTTCTGGCCAAAGAGTCAAAATCACCACTGCAACACTTTTGCAACAGATTCTTGCATAACCCGCGGGCAGTTGCCTGCCTTGCACGATCAACCAGATCATCGTGGACACGAAGGTAATACTTGTGCGTTGTCTTAAAGTCGGCATGGCCTGCAAGCTTCATTACATCGTATTCCCTCATGCCTTCTTTAAACCAGTTACAGATCGCGGTTCTTCTAAGATCGTGGAACTGACCTTCTTCGATACCTGCTCTCAGCAAAATCTTACCAAAGTCTGGATTGAAATTGTTGACCACCTTTAATCGAGAGTCTGAATAGATCCACTTACCCTTGGCACGAAGTTCGTTTTGAATGTATTCGTACCTGGCAGGTGGAACAAAAACATATGGATTGCCTTCAGGCTGTCTGCTCTGGTGGTCAACCAGAAACTGGGTGAGTCCATCAGTCAAAGGGAGCATTCTGCAATCAGTATCTTTGATCAACCATTCCCAAGTCTCAGAGGTGTTCGCTTTCGGAGAGACTTTTATCGTTTGCTCCTCGAAATCGATATCTCCCCATGTACAATTCAGGAGCTCTCCTCGTCTCAGCGCGGTCGAGAGGGCAAAGACAATCAACAAATCCCACCTCAGACGCCTCTGCTCATTGGACTTTTCAGTGAAGTCCTGAGCTGCCTTCAGGATGCGTTCACATTCATCGTCGCGGTAGATATTGATCTCGTTCTGATGACACTTTGGCATCTTGATACATCTGAGCGGATTCTCGTCAAGCTGCTTACGTGAAACGGAGGCACTGAAAACGCACTTAATCTCAGTAAGTTTCTTCGCAACCGTTGCAGGGCTGTTACCTTTGTCCAGGCAGCTTTGACGATAGAATTCAGCGTCCTTCAGACAGACTCTCCGGTAATCAATGTTACCGATCACTCTGATGAAATCTTCCATTGCGGACTTATATTCCCTGCGGGTACTTTCTCGAATTTGGTCACCCGTTCTCGTCAAGCTGTCCTCCACAAAATCCATGAGCTTCATAGAGCCAGGCTCAACGATGCCCATTATCAACTTACGTTCAAACTGTCCTCTTTGACGCTCGGCCTTGCGGCGATCTGCATGGCCTAAAGATTTCTGCCTTCTTCTTCCCTGCTCGTCTGTATAGAGCAGGTAATACGTAAACTTCTTACCATCACATGATGGTCTTTCCCAAAGCCTTACCAGCTGCTTCATTTTGACCTCCTTTCTGATGCTGGCTTGACTCAGGTTAATCCGCGGACCATTATAGCCAGACATCAGACTGATGCCACATAATTTAATTGCCGTTAGTAGTTTCTTTCTTAATCCATTCGAGAATTGCGTTCAACGGGTAAAGCGTCTTGTTGCACAGGCGAATCCTCGGCAGGCTCCTATACCTCTTCAGATGCTCTATGACATTATGCTGGTTTTTGGCTGCGCTGATTTCCGGTATGCGCAAGAATCGAATCACTTCGTTCTGTGTCATCAACTGTGGAACTGGCCACCAAGCGTTCACGCCATCAGGCATTGTGGTGGTCAGTCCCAACCTTGTATTGTGACGATATTCTATCATTGACTCGTACCTCCTCTTTTGAACGGCCGACTATATAAATAGAATCAGCCTACGATTTGCTATCTGAAACGATGTTCAATTTCACCCTATTCAAACATTATTGGCACTTCGGATATGTAGGACAGTATCGGTAATTGTCGTCAAATTACCCAAACAGAGTTCAAATTTTAAATTTTGCAAAAGTTTATTTTTGGTGGCTTGACTTTTTCCCAGGCATTATCATAAACTCTGAGAGCTTACGATTGCAGGTAGGTGGTCTGTTATAGACTCGACCTAAAACTTTATGGTGAGTCGCTTCGTTTACAACTGACTAAACAGGTGCAACAGATTGGAGATTTATTCATGGGTACAGTAGTAAAAAAAAAGAAGGCAAATAAGAGAAATGGAAGTGATTATGAATAGACGTGATTTTTTAAAGAAGTGTACAGCGATAGGCGTAGGCGGATTTCTATTGTCGAAACAGACTTTGGCTCTCCATATCAACACCAGACGACCAAACATCGTTTACATCGTGTGCGATGACTTAGGTTATGCAGAGATAGGCTGCCAAGGCTACCGCGACGCGCCCACGGCGAACATCGATTCCTTGGCTCAAAACGGACTTCGCTGCTCCGATGGCTATGTTTCTTGCCCCTCCTGCAGTCCAACGCGTGCCGGACTGATGACAGGCCGCTACCAGCAGCGGTTTAGCCATGAATTCAGTCCCCCCCCAGACCCGCAAGCATCCGGGGAGTCCGGCTTGCCATTAACCGAAGTTACGCTGGCCGACCGGCTCAAGGCTCTTGGTTATGCAACTGGAATAGTTGGCAAATGGCACCTGGGATCCGGTCCCAAACACCATCCATTAAGCCGGAGCTTTGACGAGTTCTTCGGATTCCTCGGCGGATCACACTCTTATATTGACGCGATGGCCGATCCGGCCAATCCAATCCTTCGAGGTCACGACCCTGTCGATGAAAAAGAATACCTTACCGACGCGTTTGCACGCGAGGCGGTTACCTTTATCGAACGGCACAAAACCGAGCCTTTCTTCCTTTATGTTGCTTTCAATGCGGTTCACTCGCCTCTGAAAGCCAGCCAAAAATATCTCGAACGTGTATCACAAATTTCTGTCCAAAATCGCCGTAATTTCGCTGCTGGGCTCCTGGCACTGGATGAAGGGGTGGGAACTATCTTGGCTAAACTTAGACAGTGCGGCATTGAACAGGACACGCTGGTAATCTTCCACAACGACAATGGCGGGCCCGCCAGGGCATGCAACGATCCACTCAGAGGCGGAAAACGACAACTTTTGGAGGGAGGTATCCGTGTACCTTTCTTCGTGCAGTGGAAAGGACGCATTCCTGCGGGCAAAGTCTATAACAAACCGATCATCTCTCTGGACATCCTTCCAACAGCCGTCGCGGCAGCCGGAGGTCAACTACCCAAAGAGGCCAAGATAGACGGTGTCAACCTGTTGCCTTACCTGACGGGTGAGAACGCCGGGGAGCCACACGAGTATCTTTTCTGGCGTTATGGCGCCCAATTAGCCGCGCGCAAAGGTGAGTGGAAGTTAATCAAGCGCGACAGCCAAGCCGTTGAGTTATACAATCTGGCCAAGGACATCGGCGAGCAACACAACCTGGCCAAAGAGAAGCCGGATCTTGCTCGACAACTCAAAGATGCTCTGGAAGAATGGGATGCCCAACTACCCAAACCAGATCGAAATTCTGCATCTGGAACCAGCGGTTGAAATCGACTTTGCAGAAGATTGCCTTCAGAGGGCAAGGATTTCTGCTACGAGAAAATCAAGTGTCTTAGCGGTAACCGAGGATGCCCCACGTCACCGTTCAAGGCGTATAAATATGAACTGTGACTCCAGTAGTGATAGAAGGGATTGATCGGAGAAATGAGTTTGGATCGATTGATATAAGGTTAATACCACTTCGGCCTCGGCTGGCGCAGGTGCCGGTACAGTCCAGACGCCTTAGTACCAGGCACAGTTCTTTTCGATGCGGCTATAGGTGAACGAACAAGAGCCACCGCTTGAAAAAATATTTTTCTGCTTGTACTATGACTCTGGATGTGTTATAAATTAAAATAGTACTTCTTTTCTATTAGTACTCATATTGTGAGTAGGTGGCAAGTTGTTGTCCCATAAAGGTTAACAAACAGGGGACAAGACAATGGAGAATTTTTCTAAATTCTGTCGTTAGAATAAGGAATGGCCTCATTATGAAAAACGCAACGAAAAATACTAACGATATTCATCAGATTCGGTGAAAAATCACCACACTAACTTTCTATACTATAAGCAACGTTAGTCACGATTCCCCGAAAATGAATGAACAGTACTTTTTCGTATGAGGCTGCAGCAGAAAAAGATTTGAAGTATGCTACTGTTTAAGGATACATCTAAAAGACAGTAGGAAAAAGGTTGTTTTATGGATCGTCTTTGGCAGCATAGCCAAAGTTGAACCGTCGCTTCAATTTGAATGGTCCGTGGACCAGAATTGGCTTTGTCCGGCCAACCGATTGGCCGGAGTGCATAAGTGGTTTTACAGAGTATTAGATTAAATCGTGCACTTGTATAACGCATATGTTGTCCGATATTTTAAAATACTCGTGAACGATTACAAAGGAAGGATGTGGTCTCGACTCACAAACAATCATCCCGGGCAGGCACGGAACGTAATGTGTTGGAGGTGGAAGTTTTCTGGTCGTTTTATCAATAAAGATTGTCTTATACACAGGCATCACTTGTAGTGGTAAAAGGTCAGGATGCTTGTCTAAAAACGAGCGATTTGGTGTGTGGCCAAGGCATGTTTATGTTAACCTTTGTTGAAGGAGAATTATCATGTGTACAAATTTGAGCAAACGAATTATTACTTTTCTGGTTTGTGCTCTGGTGGTAACGATGTGTTCTGGCCAGGCCTCCGCGGGGCTCCGGGCCTTTTATACATTCGACGATGGTACCGCCAATGATTCATCAGGCAATGAATGTCACGGCCTTTTTGTTGGCGACCCGATGTCAGTCATTGATGGAGAGTTGGCGCTCAGAGGTACCTCAAGTGTATTGGAGCTGGGTGGCCCGGGCACTGGTGACGGAGTGGAGCTTCCACCGATAGGTGGCGCACAGGTATTGACCGTGACCTTCGCAATGTGGATTAAATCCGCCCTTCTCAGCGGCAGGAAGCATCTGCTCACTGATATTAAGCCGGGCGAATGGGAGGACAGCTCCATAGCTTGGATGGCAAAAGGGAAACAGATGTTTTCTCATAACAAAACAGAAACTGCGTTGGTGGGCAGCACCACACTGGAGCCCGACACTTGGTATCATGTTGCTATGGTTAGAGATGGAACCGATCATATAATCTACGTTAATGGCAGCGAAGATGCCCGACAGCCTATGAATAACCAACCACTTGATTTAAGCTCCGGCTTCGAAATGGGTTTTTGTCCAAACAATACCAATAAAGATTTCAAGGGGAGAATCGACGACGTGCAGATTTACGACCACGCGCTGTCACAGGCTGAGATTCAGTCGGTGATGGATCCTGCGCCCGAATTACTCGATCGAGCTTCCGATCCTATCCCTGCTGACGAGGCGACAGAAATACCCCAAGATGTGGTTCTCAGTTGGATGGCCGGAGAATTTGCCGACAAACATGATGTATATTTCGGCACTAATCCTAACGATGTCAACAACGCTGACAGAAGTAATCCTCTGGGAGTACTGGTCAGCCAGAACCATAACATCAACATATATGATCCTGTCAGCGCCCTAAGCCTTGGCCAGACCTACTACTGGCGCGTTGATGAAGTTAATGCCCCGCCGGACTATACAATATATAAAGGCGCTCTTTGGCAGTTTACGGTCGAGCCAGTTGCTTATCCGATTGACGGCCAAAATATAACCGCTTCAGCTTCCAGCTCCAACAGTGCAGCCCAGGGACCTGAAAACACCATCAACGACTCTGGCTTGGATACCGATGATCTGCACTCGGAAGAAAACATAGATATGTGGCTCAGTAGTTTCGTTGATCCTGGTGCGCCCTGGATCCAATATGAGTTCGACAAGGCTTACAAACTGAATCAGATGCTGGTATGGAACCATAACAGCCTCACCGAGCCTGTTGTCGGCTTCGGTATTAGGGAAGCTACCATTGAATATTCTGTCGATGGTGCCAACTGGACTAAATTGGGTACCTACGAATTTTCCCGAGCTCCCGGTATGGCTGGTTATGCAGCCAATACTACAGTTGATCTCGGTGGCGTGGCAGCGAAATATGTCAAGATCACCGCCAACAGCAACTGGGGCGGCATTGTGTCTCAGTGCGGTCTAAGTGAGGTTCGCTTCTTCTACATACCTCTGGTGGCAAGAGAGCCTGTTCCGGCCATCGGGTCAACAGATATGGATGTGGATAATGTGACCCTTAGCTGGCGAGCTGGAAGAGAGGCGGCTTCGCACAATGTGTATCTGAGCACCGACCAGCAGGCAGTGATAGACGAGGCTATCAGCGCTGTTAGTATCCCTGCCGGCAGCAGCTATGTCAGCTACGATACCGGAGAGCTTGAATTAGGCAGGAATTATTACTGGAAGGTTAATGAAGTCAATGAGGCCGAGATCCCCACAACCTGGCAGGGCGATGTCTGGAACTTCAGCACGCAGGAGTATCTTGTGGTGGATGACATTGAGGACTACAACGACTTTGAACCCGACCGGATATTCGACACCTGGACAGACGGCTGGAATGTTCCTACAAACGGCTCGCAGGTAAGTTACACCGAGCCTTCTTTTGTTGAGCAGACTATCGTTCACGGCGGTAAGCAGTCAATGCCGCTTCATTACAACAACATTTCTGCCAGTTATTCAGAGGCCACTGCGAATGTGGCTAATCTGTCAATCGGCCAGGATTGGACCAGCCACGGCATTAAATTATTGTCGCTATGGTTCTACGGTGATCCGGCTAATGCTGCGGAGCAGATGTACGTGAAGGTTAACGGCTCCAAGGTGGTTTATAGCGGTGATGTGGCTGATATCCAGAGCGCATCGTGGCATGAATGGAAAATTGATTTGGCATCGTTTGGCACAAATCTTAGCAATGTCACTGAGTTAAGTATTGGTATAGAGCGTATCGGAGCAACTGGTGGTATGGGTCTGGTGTACTTCGACGATATTCGGCTGTATCCGCTTCCAGAACCGTAAGCCGATTTAGCCTGCAATTAATTACGTGGTAGATATGGCATATTTGTACCAGTTCGGGGCCTATGCGGCTTGATTTGGTATAGGCCCCGATTGTTTTTATAAGTATTAAGCTTCGTCTTATAGTCCTGTGAACGATTATATTAGTTGAAAGTGTATTATTGATTTTCAGATCGCCTATGCGTGCTTGGAAGGATATAGCAATGAAAGCAAAAGCCTTTACTTTAATCGAGCTCTTGGTGGTAATCGCCATTATTTCATTGTTGATGTCTATATTGATTCCAGCACTGGCACGAGTACGGGAACAGGCCAGAACTGTTGCCTGTCAGGCACAACTGCACCAATGGGCCCAGATCTGGGTGCTCTATTGCAATGACAACGATGGCTACTTCTGTCGTCATGGCCAGACCTGGAGGCGTGGATCTTGGATATTCGCGCTGCGGTCTCAGTGGGAGACAAGATCAGATATCCTCCGATGCCCAACGGCCAAGAAACGGCTGCCTACCCAGCCGGACTGGGGCGGCCCGCTTCATACCTACATCATGGGGACAGGTGGACCAGGCGACCTGCGTGAAGAATGCAGCTATGGGCTAAATAGCTGGGTTTATAATCCGTACCCAGGAGAAACGGACATTCAAAACCGCCCGACCGAATGGAATTGGAAGACTCCCAATGTTAAAGGCGGAAACAGGATACCTGTGTTTGCCGATACCATGTGGAGAGGAGGCGGACCATATGAACATGGCGGCCGCGGAGACCCACCTCAGTTTGACGGTCAGTGGTTGGGCGCGGCAAGGGAGATGATGCATTTTTGCATCAACCGGCACAAAGGGTCTACAAACCACCTCTTTATGGATTGGTCCATCAGAAAGGTAGGACTTAAAGAGTTGTGGACGCTGAAGTGGCATCGCGAATACAACACGGCTGGTCTTTGGACAACGGCCGGGGGTGTCAGGCCAGAAGACTGGCCACAATGGATGAGGAGTTTCAAAGATTACTAAAAACCTAAAGACCTCTACGAAATTAAAACTCGGGACGAGATCGAATGAGAAGCATTGAAATAAGTGAACATATTTATTTTGTAGGTAGGAGAACTATCATGTGTAATAAAATGATTTATTTGGTTTCTTGTGTCTTGGTATTGGGACTATTTGGTAGCGTGGCCCAGGGCGGGACGATTTTCTTCTCACCCAACCCTCCCACGGAGAACATCGTTCAGTCGAATCCCACTGTACCGCAACCTGAAAATTATTATGTGAGTGATGCCAGAAACGCCGGACAGAGTTTTACACACGACGAGGACTTCATGTTGGGAGCTGTGACGTTTTATATAAACAGGGATGCACAGGGTAATCCCTATCCCGACAAAGCCGAGATCACCATAGATATCTATGTCGACTGGTCCTGGCCGGTCACAAGCGGCAAGTTGGTTGGGACGGCAAGGTTCAGTATGACCGGTCTGTCCTTTTTGACGGGCAACTACATAACGTTGTCCTTGTCTAAGGAGGAGAGCCTGGACATGGGGGTGTTTAGTGCCAATAAGAAATATGCCTTGTTCTTAAGCAGCAATCAGCCGGATAATGGCGGACGGTTTTATATAGCCCGCAGCGATAAGAATGAGTATCGAGATGGAGCGGGTTTATCTAATAACCTCCAGGTAGGCAACCATGACACGACATTCTTCATTCAATCCTACATTGAGTCAGAAGCCACAGTTACAGCCTTGCTTCCTGATCCAGCTGATGGAGAAACAGATATATCTCAGGAGGTGGTTCTCAACTGGACGCCAGGAGCGTTTGCCGACAAACATGACGTATATTTCGGCACTAATTTTAACGATGTCAACAATGCCAACAGAACTAATCCGCTCGGCGTGCTGGTAAGTCAAAACCAGGATGCAACCACGTATGCACCTGCCGGCCTTCTTGACTTTGGCCAGAACTACTACTGGCGCATTGATGAGGTTAATGCGCCCCCTACCAGCAATGTGGTGTTCAAAGGCGACGTCTGGAGCTTTACGGTCGAATCCTTCGATTATCCTATTGCCGGTGAGAATATCATTGCCACTGCTTCCAGCTCCAACAGCCCGGATGAAGGGCCTGAAAATACCATCAACAGCTCCGGACTGGATGCCGATGACCTGCACTCAGAAAAAAGTAAGACTATGTGGCTCAGCAGTGTCCTTGATCCCCAGGCGGCCTGGATCCAATACGAGTTCGACAGGTCATATAATCTGTATCGAATGTTGATATGGAACCATAATAGCCTTACCGAGCCTATTATTGGTTTCGGTATCAAGGAGGCTACCATTGAGTATTCGGTCGATGGTGCCAACTGGACTACATTGGGGACCCACGAATTTGCCCGGGCACCAGGTATGGCTGGTTATGCACCCAATACTACTGTTGATCTTGGTGGCGTGGTAGCGAAATATGTCAAGATCACTGCTAATAGCAACTGGGGTGGGATTCTGCCGCAGTTTGGTCTGGGCGAGGTTCGCTTCTTCCAAATACCTCTAAGTGCAAGAAATCCTTATCCAGATTGCGGTGCAACTGGTGTGGACGTGGATGTGACACTCAGGTGGCTAGCAGGAAGACAGGTAGCTTCGCACAATCTATACTTTAGTGACAACTGGCAGGAAGTGGTTGATGGTACTGCCCCTGTTAATATCCTCAGCGAGGCCAGTTGTGGCCCCTTGTCCCTTGACTTAGGCAAATCTTATTACTGGCGTGTTGATGAGGTCAATGAGGCCGAGATCCCCACCACCTGGCAGGGCGAGCTCTGGGACTTTACGACACAGCAGTATCTTGTAATAGATGATATGGAGGACTACAACGACTTTGAGCCGGACCGGATATTCGACACATGGATAGACGGATGGCAAGTTCCTACAAACGGCTCACAGGCAGGTTACCTCGATCCTCCTTTTGCCGAGAAGAATATCGTCCACAGCGGTAAGCAGTCTATGCCGTTATTCTACGACAACGATATGAAGTACTCCGAAGTAAGCATGACATTGGTCTCCGAGCGAGATTGGACTATAAGAGGTATTGGATCATTGTCATTGTGGTTCAGAGGTTATCGGGGATCTGTCGGCAGTTTCACAGAGGCTTCTGATGGCACTTACACGATGACGGCCTCCGGCACAGATATATGGGACAAATCCGACGAATTCCACTTTGCCTACAAACAGCTCTCCGGAGCCGGTTCGATTATTGCAAAGGTCGAAAGCGTTGATAACACCCACAACTGGGCCAAGGCTGGAGTGATGATCCGTGATACACTCGATCCGGATTCGGCACATGTCATGATGGTCGTCACACCTGCTAATGGAGTTTCCTTCGAGCGTCGCGGTAAAGCAGGCGAAACTACCCTCAGGACAAGGCAGGACGGTATCACTGCTCCGCAGTGGGTGAAATTAGAACGCACCATAGGAAGTATATTTATCGCGTATTACTCAGCTGATGGCAGTAACTGGGAGAGGCTGGGTACATCGGAGGTTGTCTCAATAGGTGCAGATGCCTATATAGGCTTAGCCTTGACCAGCCATGATACTAATGCCACGTGTGAGGCTAAATTCTCCAACGTCCAGATCACCGGCACGGCCAATCCGCAATGGTCTAACCAGGACATCGGCATAATCAGCAACGATCCTGAACCGATGTATGTGGCTCTGACCAATAGTGGCGGCACACCTGTGGCGGTGTATCACCTCAGCTCTGATGCAACACAGATAGATACGTGGACCGAATGGAGCATCGACCTGAAGCAGTTCGCAGACCGGGGCGTGAACCTGAAAAATGTCAATACCTTATCTATCGGTTTTGGTGACAAGGCTAATCCGCAAGCCGGTGGTTCAGGTGTGGTATACTTTGATGATATTCGGCTGTATCCGCTTAAAGAGCCGGAAGCAAACTAAATCTCAATTAATTAAACGGCTCCCAGAGCAGATTTTAAAAAGTGTGGGGCCTATGTTGATTACTCAGTATAGGCCCTGCTTGACTTGACAAGTATTAAGGTTAATGCACAAAGATCCTGCTGCACGCATGGGGCGTGATAACGGATAGTATGACAGGTTGAAATGAATAGAGAAAGAATCGACTTGATTACTATCCGATCTACGGATTATAAATTGCAGGTACATTGGACTGTACGTATCATGGCTTATAGAGTAGCTTTAACAGCCTTACGATATCGCAAAATTTAAGATTACCGACTTGTTTTGTGCTTCTTGGAATTGAATAGTGGTATTACGACGGAAGTGGTTGGCAATTATTACGGATAAAAATAAGAGGTTTTTACAATAATAGCACTTTTGGTGGTAATTACCATCATTGCGTTTTTGATGGTTTTATTGATGTCGGCGCTGAAAAGGGGTAAGAAACCAGGCAAAGACTGCTATCTGTAAGTCAAGCCTGTACCAACTGTGGGGTTTTTTGTTTTCGATATATGCTCGTCATAACGATAGTTATTTCGATGGACTTGGTCAAAACGGTATGATGTGGATAAGTACACGGCAGTAGCATCAAAAAACCAAGGCATTTTTACGTTCAACTTTTTAAAGGAGAAGTATAATGTATCAGGGATTTATGAGTAGAGTATGCTCCTGGTCACAAATCAGCAGTTTAAGGAATGGATATTTTCCACTCGGTGACACTTTAGAGTGTATATTGACTGCATTGTCCAATACTATAAAGATACTCATCAATAGTTACTATCCACCGAATAGACTCGACAAGGAATATCCTCACATCAAAGCAGGATTGTTGAAGATCATCGCGTTCATCGCAGTTCTGCTGATTGGCACCGCCGCTTTGGGAGCGGAGGATTGGCCGCAGTACAAGGGCGACTCGCGGCACTCGGGCAACGTCGTCAACCGCGACGTGACGTTGCCTCTGGCACTGGCGGGGGTCGCTCCGCTGACCGACGCCGTGTTGACTTCACCCGTGGTATCGAACGGACGGGTGTACGTGGTGGATGCCAGTGGGGTCGCCTTCTGCTTCGATGCGGCTTCACTACGTCTCAGGTGGAAGGTCGCAACTGCCGGTGGTAAACGCAACTGCAACAACGTCTCATCCCCAGCCGTTATCGACGGCTACTTGCACTTTGGAACCATGGCCGACGTCTACTATGTTCTTGATGCAGAAAACGGGAAGGTGGTTCGCCGGATTGATTGCGGCGAGCCGATCTTCAGCACGCCGGTAGTGGGCAAGGATCGCGTGTACTTCGCGACGCTCGGATCGCGAGTCTACGCGCTGCAGCCTGACGGCGAGGTGGTGTGGACCTGGGATTTTGTCAGGGAGCGATTCGGCTTTGACGGCGACCGATGGAGCGGCGCCGCCTGGGCCCAATACCTCAAGAATCGGGTTGAACCCGTCCAACAGGGCCGTTTGGCCAAGGGCCGGGTGATAACCAAGGACATGTTCTTGTGTACGCGAGACATAGCACTGGACGGCAACGTCGTGGTGATGTCGGCAGGTGGAACGGTAATTTGGCTGGAGGATGCCGGCGAGAAGGCACAGGTCCGCCGCGCCGACTATATGCTCATGGTGAACCTTGGATTGAGCATTGGCGAGGACGGCACAATCTACCGGCAGGGACACTCAACGGACAACGGCGGGCACGTCGAGATACTCCCGCCCCTCGGAAACGATGTGCAGGGAGCCAACCACGTGGACTTGCTCGAGCTGTTTGATGAGCTGGAGAAAGCACGCCGCGCTGCGAAAGGCCAAAACTTTATCCCCGGCAGGAAGTGCAACACGGTCAACGGCACGCATTGCAGCACGTTTGGCGGTCTGCTGAGTTTTTCCTCGGTGAGCGTGCGTGGGCAGGACGTGTTCCGGTGTCGGCCCGAACAAGGCTTCGGCCTGTGCCGGCACTCACTTGAGCAAAAGCCCCCATACGCGTATACCGGCTGCTATCCATCGATCACTCCGCCTATCCTGCTTCACGACAAGGCCGTCTATGGCGGTCTGGACGGCGCTCTGTATGTGGTCCCGCTGGAGCAGGGAGAAGTCTGGTCCTTCAAAACACCTTTCGGCAAGGCCATCTCGGCTCCGGCCGCAGTCAGCGACGGCCACATCTATTTCGGCTGTGAGGACGGATACTTGTACGCGTTGGGACATAAAGGGAACACCCCGCCCCCGACAAAGGAACTTGAACTCTGGAAAGTCCGCAGTCCACTCAAAGGCCCCTTTGCCGATGCGCGCTACGATCGCTTTACGAGCTTTGCAAACTGGGGCAATACCAACTTCGATGACCAGAAGATCACCCCGCCCTTCAAGTTGAACTGGATCCGTCGCTTCGAGGGCTCAACCAAGCAGTTTTCCACGTTCGGTGGCGGACGTATGTATACGCACACCGCCGAAGGCCAGATATTCGCGGTCGAGCAGGAGACCGGGCGGCTGTTGTGGAGGCGGTACTTCCCGGGTGTCCACATCTGCTACACCTCGCCTTTGTACCACAAGGAACGAGTGCTCGTCCCGCAGGCGGGACTCGATCAAGGCCGCTTACGCTGCCTGAATGCGGCTACGGGAGAATTGCTCTGGGAGGCGCCCATCAGCGGTTCTCCAAGCTGGGCCCGCCAGATGCCGCCGGTGGTCTACAAGAATCTCGCCATCTACATGTTCAGCACAGGTTGTTTCGGCCCGGAGGTACCCGAAACTGAAAAGGTAAGATGGTTCTTCGGATCATTTAGAGTAGATAACTTCCCCAAGAGCTATCGGCCTTTGGTTCGTGCCTACGACCTTGACAGCGGCAAGGAGGTATGGACTGTCGATTTCTCGAATTACGGCTCGGGTGGCGACGAGGCGGGCCTCTGCCTGATGGACGACAAACTCTATTACTCAAGTTACTTTGGACGAAAGCCTGAGCTCCGCGGCGAGGCGGGCCCGAATGGCATCACCGCAGCCCTGGATCCTCAGACGGGCAAGATTATCTGGGTCACAACGGAGAATTCACTGCACGGCGGTTGTACGATTTCCGGCGAAAACGGGCGGCTGTACCTCGGTGGCTACAATCCTCAGGCAGGAACAAACAACCGCCACGTGTGGTGCCTCGACGCCCGCGACGGTTCGCTCATCTGGCGGTCCGAGCGGCTACTCAGGTCTACTCACGTCATTACCATTGGCCCAAAATTCCTCTTTGTCCATGCACAAAAATATTACGGTTACTTGCTGGACAAACAGACGGGCAAAATCATCACGAATCTGACGGAAGGATATCGGTGCACCCGGTTTGCTCTAAACGGCAATTACCTATTGGGCCCCAATATGGACGTTATTGACGTGTCTGACCCGGACGCGATTAAACTTGTTAGTACAGGTCCGCGTCTCGACATCTTCGAGTGTATCAGCGCCTGCGCTTCCAACGGACGCCTATTTTACACCGGTCATAGCGGAACAATACAGGCCAGCCTCGTCAGCAGCGAGGCGGCACCCTGAGACTAAGACGAACGATGGTTATTTCAGCAAACTTGGCTGACAAGATATGATCACTACAATAGTATTAAAAAAAGAGTATAGGGAAGTTTAAGTTAAATTTTTTTAAGGAGAAGTATAATGTATCGAGGATCAATGAGTAAAGTATGGTCTTGGTTGCAAATCAGCAGTTTAAGGAATGGATCTTTTCCGCTCGGTGACACTTTACGGTGTATATTGAGTGCGTTGCCCAATACCATAAAAAAACTCGTTAATGCTTACTATCGGCCCAATAGACTCGACAAGGAATATCCTCACATGACAGCAGGATTGTTGAAGATCATCGCGTGCACCGCAGTTCTGCTGATGGGCACCGCCGCCTTGGGAGCGGAGGATTGGACGCAGTACAAGGGCAACTCGCGGCACTCGGGCAACATCGCCAACCGCGACGTGACGTTGCCTCTGGGACTGACGGGGGTAGCTCCGCTGACCGACGCCGTCTTGACTTCACCGGTGGTTTCAAACGGTCGGGTGTACGTGGTGGACGCCAGCGGGGTCGCCTTCTGCTTCGATGCGGCTTCACTGCGTCTCAGGTGGAAGGTCGCAACCACCGGTGGTAAACGCAACTGCAACAACGTCTCATCCCCGGCCGTTATCGACGGCTACCTGCACTTAGGAACCATGGCCGGTTTCTACTATGTTCTTGATGCAGAAAACGGGAAGGTGGTTCGCCAGATTGATTGCGGCGAGCCGATCTTCAGCACGCCGGTAGTGGGCAAGGATCGCGTGTACTTCGCGACGCTCGGATCGCGAGTCTACGCGCTGCAGCCTGATGGCGAGGTGGTGTGGACCTGGGATTTTGTCAGGGAGCGATTCGGCTTTGACGGCGACCGATGGAGCGGCGCCGCCTGGGCCCAATACCTCAAGAATCGGTTCGAACCCGTTCAAAGGGGCCGTTTGGCCCAAGGCCGGGTAGTGACCAAGGACATGTTCTTGTGTACGCGAGACATAGCACTGGACGGCAACGTAGTGGTGATGTCGTCAGGTGGATCGGTAGTTTGGCTGGATGATGCCGGCGAGAACGCGCAGGTCCGCCGCGTCTATTATATGCTCAGAGTGAACCTTGGATTGAGTATCGGCGAGGACGGCACAGTATATCGGCAGGCACACTGGACGGATAATGACGGGCACGTAGAGATCTTCTCCCGCCCTAGGAATACCGGCCGTTCACTTGGCCAGGTAGAATGGCGCAAATTGGACGAGACGGACAATGGGCAACGCCAGGAAGGTAAGGATTATGTCACCGGTACAAAGTGTAACACCTCTGGCGGTCTGCTGAGTTTTTCCTCGGTTAGCGTGCGTGGGCAGGACGTGTTCCGGTGCCGGCCCGAACTTGGTTTCGGCCTGTGCCGGCACTCACTTGAGCAAAAACCGACATACGCGTATGCCGACTGCTATCCATCGATCACTCCGCCGATCCTGCTTCACGACAAGGCCGTCTATGGCGGTCTGGACGGCGCTCTGTATGTGGTCCCGCTGGAGCAGGGAGAAGTCTGGTCCTTCAATACACCTTTCGGCAAGGCCATC
>Ga0307378_10004114_pt1 | contig 20964 bp, 22 predicted proteins | sample UN1MG_FD_202238 | JGI IMG/M metagenome (GOLD analysis project Ga0307378, IMG submission 202238) | Soil microbial communities from Risofladan, Vaasa, Finland - UN-1 | ecosystem: Environmental > Terrestrial > Soil > Coastal area > Acid sulfate soil | place: Finland: Risofladan, Vaasa | collected... | reverse complement strand
GAAAGGCGCAAACTTGGAAGAACCTGAAACAGTCGAAACAGTCTTAGCGGTTTCAGAGTGGGGTAAAGCAAACAAGAAAATCTTTGCTAACTGCTACAAAGCATACTGCAACTACAAAAAGATAGAATGGCAACTTCCAAAAATATCAGTTCCCAACAAAGAACCCTTCTTGCCTTTAGAAGAAGAAGTTAGACAGTTGGTTGCGGGATGCGGAAAACGGACAGCAACACTCTTACAGCTACTCTTTGAAACCGGATGTAGAATAGGCGAGGCAAATAAGCTAAAGTGGACTGACTTAGACTTCAAAAACAATACTTTGCGGGTAAACTGTCCAGAGAAAGGCGGAAACGCAAGAACCATTCAGCTTTCAAATGAACTGTTAGCCATGCTAAAAGACCTGAAGAAAAGAGAAGACGGACAAATCTTTAACCCAAGAAAAGGAACTTTGAATGTAAACTTTATGAAACAAAGAAACAACCTTGCGAAGAAGCTGCAGAACCCCCGACTTAAACAGATTCACTTTCACACACTTAGACACTTGAGGGCTACTCTAACATACTACAATTCAGGCGGAGACATTCTTAAAGTCAAATACATTCTTGGACACAAACGCTTAGACACTACCGGACGATATGCACATTATCAGGCTTTCAGAAATGAAGAATACACGGTAAGGCGACCATTAACAAGAGAGGAAGAGGATCAGCTAATACAGGACGGCTTCCAGTTTGTCAGATATGACGAGAAACATAGAGAGCCAGTCTATAGGAAACGGAAGTGAAAAGCATTATGACAACGAAAAAAACGTTATGTTGCCAAAATCAATATTCACAATCAGAGAAGGGTCTACTCAGAGTATTCTTTTCTCTCTTTTATTGTGAAAACGTTTTCTCCGCCAGAAATGACCCGAAAATCCTCTTTCAAGTCTGCTCTATGCAGAAACTTTCGAAGAAGCAAACGCAAACATGATCTGGAAGCTTCCTTCCCTTCCTCAAACGCTAGGGTTACTTCTTTTTTTGCCAGAGTTACAGTTCCTTCCAAGCGACTCTCCAGAAAGTCCGCCAAAGCTTTCACGCTTTCGCCATCATAACTCCGAAGCTCAGAAACGTCTATTACAATACTCGACATGTCAGCTTAAACCTCACAACCACAATCAAGACCAGAACTAGCTATTTAGTTCTTCTCTTCTATCCACTACTTCCATTGTGTCCGGACCAGTGCCAAGCAACGTAACCGGCACCTTTAGTTCCTTTTCGATATTCTCGACAAAAGCCTTTGCTTCCCTCGAAAGCTCACCATAAGACTGTACGCCTTTACATTCAGGAAACAGCACATCAATCTTTGTTACGGCAGTCTGTGTGGCACCATTCAACATAACCGCCCTCTTTGCCAGCCCAAAGTCGAAGGGCGCAGCTCTCCGCCTTCTTCCAGTCACCGTTGCGATTTCAGCCCATCCCCTTTTTTCTGCTTCTTCCCATGAAAGCTCGCCTGGAAGTGGTCCGCCTCCAACGCGAGTATTGTAGGCCTTGAAGACAACGATAACTTCGTCAACGCTTGTTGGACCAACCCCAACATCTGAACAGGCAGCTGAGGCGCACACGTCCTTGGATGTACAGTATGGGTAGGTTCCATGGAAAAGTGAGAGGTAGGTTCCTTGAGTTCCTTCTATCAGAACGTTCTTTCCTTCATTGATGGCAGTGTTCACTTCCAAAGGAACGTCAACAAGGTATTCTTGCAGAATCGGAAACTCCCGAGCTAACTTGGCTACTCTCATGACTCTGTCAGCGTTGCAGGGACCTGACCCTGATCCTGTTGATTTTATTTTTTGTGCCAGATACCCCTTTTTGTCTGCTTCAATATGCTTAGGTTCTATGACCGCACATTGCGGGTCCACGCCCACTCTGCCTTGAGTCCCGGTTGTCTGTATCTCTGGAAGGAGAACGTTTGGATTGACTAAAACTCCTGGTCCTATGAGAAGGCGGCAGTCTGGATAAGTGAAGGCGCTGGGCAGCATTCGTAGCTTGTAGGTTTTTCCTTCATAAACTACGGTGTGACCCGCGTTGGGACCCACCCCAGCCCTTGCCGTTACTGCAGTTTTGTCTTTTACTGCCAAATAAGAAATCATCTTTCCTTTTCCGGTGTCTCCGAAGAATCCGCAAACTAATACAGTGCAGGGCATATTATCGCTCCAGCCTTTTCAACGTGGGCTGTGGTTCTTAAATTTTGTTGCAGTAATCGTTGATAACTGGGAGTCTAGAGGAAAAAACGCTTCTTCTAGGGGAAATCGGAAGCTCCAGAAGGAGATTCTCTGAAAATTTAAATGCGAAAACAGATAAAAAGCTAAAAACGGCTCAGATATGGAGAGGGACATGAGGCGCTTTAAGAGCGGGACAACCAGCTTGTGTGAAGTGCTGGGATCTGATCGAAGCGGATTAAGTATGGTCTAATGAGGAATGGCTGTTTGGATGTCTTTGAGGCTATTAAAGAAAGAAGGAGCACCAGATCTTACACTGACGAAAAGGTTTCCGAAGAGGATGTTGAGCGGCTAATAGAGGCTGCCAGGTGGGCTCCGTCTGCAGGTAATATTCAACCGTGGGAGTTCGTTATAGTGAAAGAGGCGGAAACGAAGCGAAAGTTATCAGACGCTGCCCTAAACCAAACATTCATCGAAAAAGCTCCGGTAGTTATTGTCGTTTGTGCGGATGTAACTCGATCAAGCAGGGGCTACGGCAGTCGGGGAGAACATCTTTACTGCATACAGGACACGGCGGCTGCCACAGAAAACATTCTCTTGGCTGCTCAGCATTTAGGACTCGCAACCTGTTGGGTTGGGGCGTTTCGGGAGAATGAAGTTGCGAAGGCGGTGAAGGCGCCAATGAACCTGAAGCCAGTAGCTATTGTTTCTGTGGGGCATCCAGCAGAAAGAAGGATGGCTTCACAGAAAAGGTCCTTTAGTGAAATTGTTCATTATGAGACATTTTGAGGGAAATATGATGGTTGGTGAAAGGGTGTTTGGGGTTACAAAGTGGTTTAGCCGATTTGCTGTTGCTTTGGGCGGGTTTCTAATATTTGTGGGAATCATAGTGATAGGGGTCTTCCTCATCGGTTTCTTGGGCGTGGTTGACTTCAGCATCGTTGAAAGTGAAAACCTTCAAAGCCTCTCTTTATTGCTGTTGTTGGCTATCGGTTTGGTTGATTTATTGGCTGGAATTATACTTCGACGAAGGTGACTTGAGATGGAAAAAAAAAGAATCCTATACGCTATAATCGGCATCTCTCAGGAGGTCATAGGAGTGGTATTCGGGGTTTTGGCAGTCATACTCGGTCTCAACCTTCTCGAAGCCCAAACAGTATTTAACATGCCCCCTGAATTTCTGCCGCTCGATCTACTGATCCTAGGCTTGTTCAGCGCTTTTTCACTCATAAGCGGATTATTTCTAATCCGTGAATGGCGGGGAATAACCTAAAGGAGGAAGATGTTGGTTGGCTAATGAAAGGAAACTTGGTCTCTTCAGCGCGATAATGATGGGTTTAAGCGGAGCAATAGGGTTCGAGATTTTTGTGTTGCTGAATTACGCTTACTTTGATTTGGCAGGAGCCAGCATGATCTCGGCGCTCTTCTTTTGTGGAATAATAAACTTGGTAACAATGTTTAGTTACAGCGAACTCAGCGCAGCCCTCCCAGAGGTTGGAGGCGAATACACATACACCAAAGTTGCCTTTGGAGGCTTCATATCCTTCATGGCTGGCTGTCTCAGGTGGCTCGCCAGCATCTTCGGTGGAGCTCTCGCCGCCATAGTTTTCGTTAGCCAGCTTGGAGTGCTCTTCTCGGTTTTTGCTCCGTCAATACAGGATCTTGTTTTGGTTAACGCTTCTCTGCTGATTGTGGGATTAGTCGTTATTCTAATAGTTCTAGCTATTCGAGGAGTAGAGGAAGCAACAACTTTCATAGTGGGAGCGTTCTTGGCGATATTTGTTATTTTTCTTGCGATGAGCCTAGGATACACTTTGACGCCACAAAACATAGTGCCCGAAGCCTCAGGCAACAGTATAGCGGTCTTTTTCGCGACCACTGCTTACCTTTTTCCCATGTTTGTTGGAATGAGGGCTCTCGTGGCTGGGGCTCCGCAGATTAAGAATCCGGGAAAAAATGTTCCCAGAGCTTTGATGATAACAACGGTTTTGTTGACTGTAGTCTACTTTGTCGTTGCTTTCGTGGCTGTTGGGGCAGTCCCATCTGACATGCCGATAACTGCTGAAAGCCCTCCTCTTCTCAACATGGCAGCCAAGGAGATTATGGGTCCGGTTGGCGCCATTCTCTTTGCGTTGGCGGGAATGTTTGCCAGTGTCTCGTCTGTGGGCACAGCAATGTCTGTTCAATCAAGCATACTTGGAGGCATGAGCAGAGACGGATATCTGCCCAATGTGCTGCTGAAGGCTCACAAGCGGTTTGGAACACGATACGTGGCGATTATTGCTAGTTCACTCTTTGTGATATTTTTTGGCACCAGCGGAGCCGTGGTGTTTCTTGGTTACGCGGCGAGCTTCGGCTCCCTGTTAGTGTTTGCATTGGTTAATCTGTCGCTTATTCAGCTCAGAAGAAAGCAACCACGACTAGATAGACCATTCAAGGCTCCTCTCTATCCGCTTACGCCCCTCGCTGGAATCGTCATGTCTATTCTGTTGCTTACGTTTCCCATAGTTTTGAGGGACGTTAACGCTGAAAGCGCGTTGCTGTCCAGTTTGGGGATGGTGGCTATAGTGCTGGTTACGTACTATCTTAGGATGGTGAAGCGTGAAGTCGACTTTAACCGTTTACGTGTTGGCTTGGGAGGAATATGCTTAGGCGCGGGAGTAACCCTGATTATATTGACTCCATTTATTGTGTCGTCTTCACTGTTCATCATCATGATTCTTGCTGGCTTAGTCTCCATCCTTGCGGGTATCCTGAACATTCTTGCATCTGCACGTAAAATTGATTAACTGAAAATGGTTAGGTTTATGTGAGGTGGACGAAGTTGCCGAGAAAACGGAAGAACGACAAGGAGATTTCTGTTCGCGCACCAGAGTATATTCCGAAAAGAGCCCCAATCTTCAAGGACACAACCGGAACTGAGGCTTTGGATGTTTTCAAGGTGGCTGAGATTGCAGGCAGAGTTTTGTCTTTTGTTATGATTGCTGTCGGCATCTTTGTTGCTGTCCTATCAGCTTACAGCATACTAACTTCCGTCAACATGTTCTTGAATCCACTCTTTGTAGGCGTCCTAGGTCTTGTAGGAGCCATAAACATCCTCTGCGGACTATTACTCTTAGCAAAAAAATGATTCTGCGGGTCACAGAAAAGCAAATGAAATTTAACATTTAATAAACTAGACTGAGCATGGATTTAATTAATAAGCTACTAAGCTAAAACCCAAATCTTCTTCTGCTGAACAACACCACACAGCACACAAATACGACCCAAAATTGTGTGATATAATTGCGCGTCATTAGAGGAAAGCCTAGATGTGCTGGGGTCGTCTAGTTCTTCGTCTAAAGAATACAGCCACAACTGCTAAGGCAATTCCAGCCAGAAAACATACTAAGAATACGGTAGCCAATCCGAGAGGAGTTGCGTAGAATGGAAGGACAGGTTGAGATGTATTGGGTGGAATAGACTGCAGATTTACGGTTATCTGCTTTGAGGAGTCTAAAGTGACCTTTTCCTCTCCGTAAACATCATTAAAGCTCGCCTTGACATTATAGTTTCCAATTATTTCCCCTTCATATTTCCTTAATGTCTTTTCTGGCAAGATAAACCGCGCATTTCCGTCCGAGTCTGTAGTTCCTTTTGTAGCGATTGAACCGTTGTGTGCATAATACACTTCTACCTCAGCACCTTCCACTGGTTGATTATCGGAGTTAAAATGAACGTCTAAGTACCATCCAAAAATAAGTAGGCTCTTTGGACTCCAAAAGGATATACCGCTTTCAGTGAGTGGAGAGTTTACCAACCAAATGGTTGATGAGTGCCACAAGCCCAAACCAGGTTCTTCTCCAGAGGGGGAATCAAATATCCAAAGCGTGACTTCGCTATCCAGCAGTTCGGTGCCCGCACTAACACTCTTCACAATCAAGTTTTCAACCTGAACATCAGCTTTGCCAGACACAACCAATTCCCGCATACTCGAGTTTCTCATTCGAGCATAGACGGAGTCTCCAATATTCACATTGCCACCATCCTCACTAATTTCGCCACTTGGCGTAAACGCTGGATGAACCACGGTGCTGTTAATTTGAACTGATGTTTGTCCATAAGCGCCTAATGAAAGTATTCTCGAATTTCTTAAATCAATTGAGCTGTGGTCTCCACAAGAGATTCCAATGTGGACAAATGAGTCAATAACCTCCAACATACTTTCATCATTAAGGGATATTGGTTTCCTATCCTGATAACGACCTTGGTCAACCTTCTCACCCTGAATGTAAATCTGCAAATGGGAGCCTTTTTGCAAAATCAATCTTGCCTGATTCATTAATTGATAATTATACTGTAGTGCTTCGCTTTGGATTATGGATAGGGTACCGTTTGTCACAATGAGAGATGCATTGTCTTTAAGAATTACGTTGCCTGAAACCTTGAACTCTTCATCCTTAACTTCAAAAACTTTGTTACCGCTCAAAACAAAGTCTCCGTTTGCAGAAATGGAGTTGGTTGCGAATGTTACTTGAAATGGAGAAACTATCAAGAGTGTAATTAATCCGATGATAATAACTGTAATCCAAAGAATTTTGAATCTCACTTCATACGCCTACAATCACAAGGTGGTTAACCGCAGCATTTCACCTTTGCGACAAAAAAATTAGATTGACTCTCGTAGCTCATCCTTTATTACGGTAAACAATTGTTCCCACTGGTCTTTGCTTAAGGCATTTGTATGTCCACCTTTGAAAGCAACAAGTAACAACTTGTATTAGTTACATCATTTTTAGTCAAAAACATCTATTCTCATGCTATTTAATAGTTATTTTGGTTTGGAGTATGGGATATCATTTAATATATCCGCAAGCCTCTTTCTAGTTGTGAGGAAGTTTCCAGTTGAGGTACTCCAGTATCGCTGATGCTTACGAAAAGATTGAGGCAACAACAAAACGGCTCGAAATGACAGACTATCTAGTAGAAATCCTGAAAGAGACGCCAACGAGCCTCATCGACAAGGTTGTGTATTTGACTCAGGGAAAACTGTATCCAGACTTTGTTGGAATAGAAATAGGCATCGCAGAAAAACTGGCTATACGAGCAGTTGCAAAAGCAGCGGGTCACAGGGAAAACCACATAGAGAAAGATGTGCAAAAAACGGGGGACCTCGGAGAAACAACCCAGAAATTTATGGAAAAGAAGACACAAGCAACCTTCTTTTCAACACTCCTAACCGTACAGAGAGTCTACGAAACGTTAGACAAGATGGCAAAATCCACAGGCTCAGGCTCAGTGGACCAGAAGTTGGCTCTGTTGGCGGGCCTGCTGTCTGATGCTTCTCCAAGCGAGGCAAAATACATAGTTCGAACAGTGACGGGCAGCCTACGACTGGGAATCGCAGACATGACCGTATTAGATGCGTTGGCAGTGGCTTTTGGGGGCGGAAAAGAGACCAGAGAACAGCTGGAGCGCGCCTACAATATCTCATCTGACTTGGGCAGAGTTGCCAGGCTTGTTGCCGAAGAGGGAATTGAACGAATAAAAAAGTTTGAGGTAATGCCGGGCGAGCCGATTCGTCCAATGCTTGCTGAGCGGCTAAGCACATCTGAAGAGATTCTTGAGAAGCTTGGAGGAAAATGCATAGCCGAATACAAGTATGACGGAGAGCGGATACAGGCCCACAAGAAGAAGGACGAGGTTATTCTCTTTTCTCGTCGACTCGAAAACATCACTGACCAGTATCCAGACGGAGTCGAGTATATTCGGAAGCATGTTAAGGCTGAGGAAGCTATTGTAGAAGCGGAAGCCGTTGCCGTTGACCCAGAAACAGGCGAGATGAAGCCCTTTCAGGAGCTTATGCATCGCAGAAGAAAATACGGAATAAAGGAGGCTATGGAGGAGCATCCCATAACTCTCTTCATGTTTGACGTCCTCTACGTTGACGGAAAAGACCTGACCATGCAACCATACCCTGTTCGCCATAAACATCTCGAGAAAGTTATTGAACAGACTGACAATGTCAAAGTGGCAGAGCATATAATCGCAGAAGACGCAGAGCAGCTGGAACAGTTCTTTGAGAAGACCGTTGAAAGCGGAAGCGAGGGAATAATGTGCAAATCCATGAATCAGGATTCTGTTTATCAGGCAGGAGCAAGAGGCTGGCTCTGGATAAAATACAAACGCGATTACAAGAGCGAGATAACCGACACCGTTGACTTGGTTGTGGTGGGAGCCTTCCATGGAAGGGGAAAACGTGCAGGAACATACGGCGCCTTCCTTCTTGCAGCCTACGACCCAGACAAGGACGTTTTCGAGACGGTGACGAAGGTTGGAACTGGATTCACAGACGCGGACCTTGAGAAGCTTCCTACAATGTTGAACACGCATAAAATAAGCCATAAGCATCCTCGGGTCGATTCAACCCTTGACGTGGATGTTTGGTTTGAGCCGGCAGTTGTCATAGAAATCAGAGGTGCAGAGATAACTCTCAGTCCAATCCACACATGCGCCATGAACGTCATAAGGGAGGCAAGCGGACTAGCCATACGATTCCCGCGTTTCACAGGAAAATACAGGGTAGATAAATCCGCTGAGGACGCAACAACCACGCAAGAACTGGTTGAAATGTATCGGAGTCAACTCAAAAAGATAGACGGCTAACCATTCAACTATTGAGCGCTTTTCAGTTCCTCAAGACGTTTTGAAACTGCAAAATCCAGTTGGTCCCTTAGTGCGTTTCCGACGGGTTCAAGAAGTTTCACGGCGCTTATTCTTTCAGATAGTTCACGGTCTTCAAGAACTTCATCTGCCCATTTTTCGAAGTCGCCTCGATAGAGGTGAAACTCCAGAGATGCGGCTTCAACTTCTCTGATTTTATGTGCAAACTCTTCCAAGGACATTGCCCTTTGACCAGTGTAGTTGCCGACAGACGTGAAGAAATAGAAGGCGTTATTCCTCGATAATGCTCGAAGAATTCTGGCTGAAGATGAAGGCGTCAAAGTGTGAAGCTCTCCTGATATACGAGAAAGATACTCTGTCCATTTTAACTATAGTTCATCAAATCTTTTATAGTTTTCATTTTTTCTCAATCAAGAATCTTTCTTCTTTGATTTTCTTTGTAATAATCGAAGTTCTGATTCTCAGCACTCCCTGAAGAGGCGCAACCTTTTTTGCAATAAAAGAATGAAGGCTATCTTGGTCTCGGGCAAGCACCTTCGCGATTATCAACAATTCCTCAGAAAGCGACATCGAAACCTCCAAAACCTCTTTTGCTTCTGACAGCTTCTTTGCCACATTCTCGCTTTCTTTTGGATCCGTGTAAACAGTCATGCGGGCAGTCATGTAATTTAATCCAAGCTTTTCAAGGTCGATGTCAACGGTCCATTTTTTGATGACCCCGTTTTTTTCCAGCTTTCTTATTCTGTCATAGACTGTAGAGTGGGCTACGCCTAATTGGCGACCGACCTCCGAGTAGGTTTGCTTCGAATTTTCTTGGATGGCTTGCAATATTTGCCAATCTAAGGCATCTAAGGAAACAGCTTGGTTTTTCAGTTTCATCTTCTTGAACCTTGAGATATTGAATAGTCTTTCAGGTTTGTTCATTTATTGTTTGCTGTCGGAAAAATGTAGATTATTCAAAGGTTTTTCGTAAAATTTTCAAGACTCAAGTTTACGGGCTACATTCTCTTTTATAGAAGACTGTAACAGAACAGGTGACTGCGCCTACATTTGTTCAATTTTTAATGCCGTAATCAACAGTTTTTCGAGGTTCATGTCAATCAACCTTAAATCTGCGATAATAGAATAATAGTCTATAGTTAGCTACTAGGAAATGTAAATGAATTTATCGTTTCCCACAGTTTGGAGCCTAATCGACAGTTTTAAGGAGAGGTGTCAATTGAATGATTGGGAAACCTGCGAAACCGAAGACTGGGTCAAAACAGAAGACGGGAAATACCACAGTTTTCTTTGGACGCAAACCATCCACCCATCCACGTTTGAAAGAATCGCCACAAACCGAAAATGCGGCATCCGCCGCGGCACCTATTACGAGGTGGTGGGCATCTCATACACAGGTTGGTTGTTTCAGGAAAGACCGCCCGAATTCCTGATTTCATGGATTAAAGAAAACCCTGATTTGGCAATGAAAACTGCCATATTTGACCTTAGTTGCGTCTACACTGGAGAGAATATCTGCCGAAGGTTTAACGAAACGGAAAGCATTGTCTTCAAGGAATTTGAACAATTCTTGGAAGAAGAATGGGACATAGAATTCAAGCCTGTCGACGAACTGCCTCCCCTCACAACATAGACCGTTCCGGCACAGACCGTTCAATTTGAGGAACTTCGACTATTTTCTAGAACCACAGAGCACTAAGCCTCAGGAACGTAAACTAACCAAACATAATCCTTCTCCAACATCTCACTCTGACGTAACTTCAGTTTGAGGTTGTTGGCGTCACAATTGTTCAATACTAGTTTTCTGGGATAAACCAAGCTTAAAAGGGCTTCTTTCATATTTCTTATGGACGATAATCTGTTCAAGCTTGGACTGAAGCGTAGAATGGTTTGCGTGAAGGGAATGAATGATGAGTGAAGATGCAGAAAGAGAGAAAATCATGAAGATAGCTAAGCTCCGTGCTATCCTAGAAAAACGCGTAGAAGACATGGAAACAGAATTGGATGGACTAAAAACGTTGCTTAGCTTAATAGACACAACCCTGCTTAAAGAGAGCTTCAAAAGAGCCGAAATCCCTAAGCAAGTTCAGACCCCACAGAAACCGGAGACACCACAGCCGTCTCCGACTAAACCACAGAAAAGGGGCATTCCATTAAAGACGGTAACTGGAGACCTCTTAGCCCAAATATACACAGAAAAAGACATGATACAAATCACATTGGCAGAAGACAAAAACTTCGACATCAACACTCCGCCATTCACAACATTTTTTGTGGAACGGGTTTTGGCGAAGATGCAGGAGAAAGACAGAGAAGACGCCAGTAAAGGCAAAATAGACCCAGAAAAGACCCTGTCCTTTGACATCAAACAAGACGGAAACATACTCAGGGAGATAACCATCAGAAACCTCAGACCAGAAAGATCCCGAGAACTAAAGTCGTCCATCCGCTGGACCCTAGAAAAAATGTATGAACGAATGAAACAGCAGAACTAACTAGCAAGATAGCTCACACTTGAGATACGCTCTGAGTTCCGGAGTTCTTTTATCTCGAATCAAAAATTGGGGAGGGCGACCATGAAAACAAGTCAATTAACCACCAAGATACTCACAGGATTCCTCAAGTTCAAGGCAGGAAGACCCACGCCCCTCTTTGCGTCATACAATGTGACTGGCAGATGTAACATGAGATGTGCCTTCTGCGAATGGTGGAAAAACGAAATCCCAGAACTGCCAACAAAGAAGGCGTTAGCAGCCATAGACTCGGTCTGTAGTTTAGGGGTTCCCTTTTTTGATCTAAGCGGAGGAGAACCGCTCCTACGCAAAGACTTGACTGTCCTCGCCAAAAGAGTGGCATCTTATGGATGCTTGGTGAGCATGAACACCAACGGAACACTCCTGAACGAAAACAGGGTCTCTGAGGTGGCGGATGTCTTTGACACGGTTGTCGTATCCCTCGACGGACCAAAAGAGGTTCATGACAGGATAAGGGGAGTAGCTGGAACCTACGAGAAGGCAATCGAAGCAATACGGCTGCTTAAGGCTAATGGAGTAAGGGCTGGAGTGAACAGCGTTGCTACTCCATGGAACATCGACATTCTGCCCCAATTCATCGAGGAACTCCGCAGCGCAGTTGACTTCGCTCAGGTTCAGCCCATGCATCCCTACCCGCCATCACCCGAAAACGTTCCCAAGGACGAACAGGTTTCCAAGCTTCTGGACTATCTGCTGAAACTCAAACGCTCTGACCCAGGATTCCTAGCTGTGCCAACAGAGTTCATCAAAGGCTTTGAGCAGTTTTTCGAAGGAAAGGCGCCGAAGATCTGTCACGCTGGAGAACTGTACGTTGCCATAAACCCAGAAGGCAAACTTTTGGCTTGTCCGGCTCGGTCAGACCTTGTGCTCGGCGATACTTTGAGCGGTTCTGTCGATGAGGTTTTGAAGAAGCGGGACAGCGAGGGATGGCGTAAAGTCTCCGCGTGCAGGGGATGCTGGCTTGAGTGCACTGTCGGAGTTTCGATGGTCCTGAAGAATCCCCTCAAAGAAGCTTCCCAGCTGGTAGGTCTCTGGGCATCCCGCAAAAACTAAAGGGTTATCCTGCGATTGCTGTTTTGAGATTCCAAAATATTAACAAACCAATTCATTATTTGAGATGTTTTACGTTCAACTCTCAAGAACGCCGTCCATGCTGAGGCGCTTATGCTCCATCATCATGCATCTGTCCATCACAACCGTGAAGCCCGCTTCCTTCGCCAGTCTAGCCGCCTCTTCATTAACGATTCCTAGCTGCATCCAGATAACCTTGGGAGTTCCCAGTCGTTTCTTTAAGGTGATGGCTTCCTCTACAATGGCTGGCACGTCCTCGGAGGGTCTGAAGATATCCACGATGTCTATGGTTTCGGGCACATCAAGGAGGCTCTTGTAAGATGTTTCTCCCAAAACTTCGTCAACAAAAGGATTAACCGAAATAACACGGTAACCAACAGACTGCAAATACTGTGCTATGCGGTAACTGGCTTTGGCGGGGTTTCTAGACAGCCCCACAACTGCTACGGTTCTGTAGCTTTCTAGAACAGATTTGATTTCCTCTTGGCTCAAGCCTTCCAGAACCTGCAGAAAGTCATGTCTTGTTTTGGAGGAGTTTCTCTCCGATTGCCTGAATAGCCTTTACTCCTTCAGAGGTTTCTGCATATTTGAGAGGGGCTTCTCCCACCCTGTCCGCTTTTATCACTGTATCATCGTATGGAATCAAAGCCAGCAACGGGAGCCCATTCTTTTCTGTGAAGTCGGTAATTAGTTCTTTTTCTTCTGAATCTCTAACCCTGTTTCCAACGATGAAAACGTTTTTGATTCCTGCTTCGTGGGCTAAACCAGAGAGTTTCTTGGCAATCTCTAACGCTTTTCGGCTGGAATCAGCAACTATTAGCATGATGTCCACTTGGCTGGCTGTTCCCCTTCCCATGTGCTCCACGCCAGCTTCCATGTCCACGACCACAACCTCGTCACGTTCAACAATGAGGTGACGAAGAAGCTCCCTGACCACCGCGTTGGCTCCGCAGGCGCATCCTCCGCCAGCGGTTTTGACTGTTCCCATGACGAGCAGATTCACGCCGTAGGGAGATTTCATTCCGTTCTCTTTAACTATGTCATCTACTGTGAAGGAGAGTTTGTATACTCCCGGATAGTCGGTGCGGGTCTTCGATTCTAGCAGTTCGGCATTCTCGGAGATTGGAACTATCTTGTTTGCCTCCTCAACGGGTATGCCCAACGTTAAGGCTAGGTTAGGTGATGAATCGGCGTCGATAGCCATTACCTTGAACCCTTTTTTTGCGAAATATCCTGCAAGAGTCCCAGAGACGAGGGTTTTACCCACTCCACCTTTACCAGAAACAGCAATCTTCAACCAAGATTTCACCATCTTGACTAGATGTTTCGGCGATATTTACGTTTTCTGAAAATGCCAATTTGTCCTTCACCGATGCAGCCAAATCAGCTTCAAACACTAAAACAGACATTTTTTCACTTTTAGTTTCACTCTTCTCTCTCCCAGATTTTGCATGTCGATTCGGCGCCAGCCTTAATATACAATTCAGCAAAATGCGGTAACATTAAGGTGGAAAATTCATTGAATAAAATAAACTATAAAGAAACGGTAAAGAAAAGGCTAAGTTACATCCAGATACTTGCCGAACAAGAAAGATACGAGGAAATCCAGAATCTTCTAGAAACAAACTTTGTGCTGGTTGCTTAAAATGGCAGTATCAATATCGTGTCACGGATGCGGAAGAACTCTGTTCACAGGACGCGAAGTCATTTCACCATATTATGTTCGAGCAAAAAACGAGTGCAGATGTCCCTCTTGTGGAAGAAAGCTTTCACACAATCCCATGAGCGTACAACTTGATCTGCTAGCAGCCAGACACTAACTTGTTAAGCGCCACAAAAGCGTGGCAAACAAAAAAATTGGATTTTTCGTTCTGTTTTGGTACATTCTATTACAGTTAACAGCTTTCTCTGAAAAGAGAGTTTGCGGTGGATGTTGCCGCCAAAAAGTGTATGTGCTTTTGGGTTAGTTTATTGTTGCTGAAATGGTTGCGTACTGGATACGGGAAGCGGGAATAATCGAAAATGTAATCAGCACAGAAGCTGAAAGTGTGTTGCCATGAAGGTGACCTGCAGCTGAAGATTCTGTTTGTGGAGCCTCCTAAGGATTACTGGTTCGTAATGGGCGAATATCTGCCTCCGCCCTACGGGATTCTTCAACTCGCAGCCTTTCTCGAAAACAGATACAAGGATGCGGAGATTCAAGTTTTGGACTGCAATGCCGAGGGCTTGGATTGGAAGGGACTAGAAAAACGCATAGAATCATTCAACCCGGAATTGGTGGCTTCGAGCGCCCTTGCCACATGCAATGCTTACGTTTCCGTCAGAACCTTAGAGATTGCGAAAGAAGTGAACCCAGATGTCGTAACGGTTGCTGGGGGGCAACACTTCACGGTTATGGCTGAGGAGAGCTTGAAGACATACCCTGAGATCGACGTTGTTGTGCGGGGAGAAGGAGAAGAAACCCTTGCTGAGTTAGCACAAGCAGTCTCTGATGGACAGTCTTTTTCGGGGGTAAATGGAATCTCCTTCAGAAACAATGGACAAATCATGCATAAGCCTCCGCGACCGTTAATCGAAAACCTTGACAGTCTGCCTTTTCCGGGATACAAGTTTGTCGAGAATCTGGTCCAGAAATATCACTTCACTGCCATGGCAGGCAACAAAACCAGATACGCCTTAATCGAAGGGTCCAGAGGTTGTCCTCACCGATGCACCTTCTGTACCCAATGGAGGCACTGGGGAAGCGAATGGAGGATGAAGTCTCCGAAGCGGATTGCGGACGAGTTCGAGTTTTGTTACGAAAACTATGGAAGCAGATTCCTGTGGCTCACCGACGACAATTATGGCTTGGGCAAGCGCGCAAGCGACTTGGGCGACGAGCTCAATCAGAGAGGCTTCGCAGATGATATTATGTGGTTCATGCAGGTTAGATGCGACGATGTTGTGAAAAATGCGGATGTTCTGCCTAAGATGCGGAAGTCTGGACTGCGCTGGGTTCTCTTGGGAGTGGAGAGCCACAGTTCATCTATTTTAGACTCTTTCAGGAAGGAGACAACTCCGGAAGATGCAAGAAAAGCTGTGAAGCTTCTGAGGGAGAATGACATCTTTTCTCAAGGCATGTTCATTATTGGGCAGCGGCAGGACACAGCCGAGTCCATAGCTGGATTGAGGGAGTTCGCGAATGACTTGGATCCTGACTTGGCAATCTTTGCTATACTTACTCCTTTTCCGGGAACTGCAGTCTTTGAAGAGGCTAAACGGAAGGGGTGGATAGAGGATTGGAATTGGGCGAACTATGACATGGTTCACGCAGTCATGCCTACTGAGAGCCTGTCTGTAAAGGAGGTGCAGGAGGAGCTGTATAATTGCTACAGAAGTTTCTTTGGCTCTTGGAGTAGAAGAATTGGGGGAATCTTCTCAAGGAAGGCACTGAAGAGAAAGCTTTACAGGTACATGGCTTCCCAGGGCATCGTAAATCAGGTTAAAACACTATTCTGAGTAGAGGTCAGCTATGTCTCAGCAACATCACGCCAGAATGGACATAAAGTATCAGCTTCTAGTATCATTCGCAGGTTTACTTCTTATTGTAGTGCTGACAGTTTTTCCGCCAACAGTCACTGGAGATTTTCCTTGGCGAAAGCCAGTAATCGGTTCAATCTTCAGCATATTTTGTGTTCTAGGAAGTCTGGCAGTCTTCTCGCCCCATCAATGCTTCAGAATCCTCAATCTCAGGAAGAAAAAGAGAACAGCTGGCTCAGATTCAGCCCAACTTGCTTCTCACGGCACGTCAAATGCTCTGCAGGGACATCACCCCACCTGCGGAAAGTATTTTGCCCACACTTTCAGGATGAAAGACAAGACATTTTGTGCAGCATGTAATGGTCTGCTACTTGGGGGGCTGTTAGCTTTAGCTGGAGCAGCAGTCTACTTTTTTGGTGATTGGCGGGTTGCTGCGCCCAGTTCATTAATGGTTTTGCTGGGCATTGTGGGGGTAGGTTTTGGGTTGTTCCAGTTCAAATTTAGGAGTCTTATCCGCTTATCCGTGAATACCGTTTTTGTCCTTGGAGCGCTTTCAATCTTGGTTGGAATCGACGAATTAGTTCACAGTTTAGTTTTCGATCTCTTCGTGGTTAGTTTGATTATTTTTTGGCTCTTCACCAGAATATCGCTTTCCCAGTGGGACCACGAAAGAATCTGTTCTGTTTGTACGATTGAAAACTGTAGGATTAAAGAAACACAAAAAAGAGAGGGATTAGCGCCTACGGCTCATGGCGTATAATGCTCCGACAACCATCAGTGTTCCAAAGACGATTATTATGAAAGCCCACAGGTAACTTCCAAAGTCTATATTGAGAACAGAAGAGACTCCCCACAGGATAATTATGAGCCCAATAACTAAGCCCACGATTGATCCGCCGTTGGGTAACCCGAAACACTCATTCTCTTTTCGTCGTCGTTCACGTCTGACAGTTTGGTAGTCACTCAAAGGTTCTTTGCAGTTAACGCAGATCACCGCGTCTTCTTCGTTTTTGGTTCCACATTTTGTGCAGTAAACCATTCTTTATTCCTCAAATATTTTTTGTTAACCTTCCAACAAGAAGGCGACTGTTACATCCCAGACACCTATTCTGCAGGTTGAGTATAAAAAATATTTCCTAAGATTAACTTGGTTCTAGTTTAATTTATTCTACGCCTATTTTCACAAAGCACAGCTAAATCAACGGTATTCGGGACTTCCCTGAAAAACAGATTAGGAAAAATTGAAAATCAAACGCACCATTGGGGGTTAAATTTTAGCCCCCAAACCCAAAGTTGAAAGTTAATTATTTTAATAGGTCTATTTTTTCCTATAGTTTGCGGGAATTGTGACTTTCTTTTTTTCTTTCTTCTTCATTTTCTTTTCTCTTAGTGCTTGTTTATGCTGTTCTATCCCAGCAGCTTTTTCTTTTTTGCTTTTCTTGCTCAAGTTTTTTCCTCCATCTAAAACATGGACTTAAGTAATATCCTGTAGGTGTAATTGCATTTGGTACATCTATAAAATTGTTTTGAATAGATAGCTGTTTTCACCACTATTGGATATGTCCCCCGCAAAATCCCCTTTTTTGATGTTCAAATTTTAATCCTAAACCAAAAGAAAAGAAAAAAGAGGAGTCAAGGAAGCGTATGGCTACGTCAAAATCTTGCCTCTTTTATCATATGAGAGCACGCCAAGGTCGAAGCATATGTTTATTCACTTTTACATGAGAGGGTTAATGAAATGGGTTTTTTACAACCTTTACATTCCAGCCTTTTTCCTTTCAAGGAATGGAGCCTATACGGTGTAACACGTCCGCAATTTGTGCATTTGGCAAACTTGAGTAGTTTTCCTTCTCTCTCTTTGATAGAATGATTCAAACTAATGAAAGGTCTATCAGAAGTGACCGATGGCAATTAATTCCCCTCCGTGTAAGAAGGTTAAAACAGGTCTAATAAAATATTTCAGAATCCCTAATCAATACCTTGGATATGAAGAGGCGGCTCATGAATGCACGATGCATTCCACCACTCTTGAGCAAAAAAGACATTCTTCTGGAATGGAAACATTCTTGGGTAAGTTAGCCAAATACCCAAAATGATGAGGACACTTTTTTTGACTTTCTTCTTCCTTCTCTGATTCTATTGATGATTGATTAGAAATTGAATCATTAATTTTCTCAAGTGATCTTCTCAATGAAACATCAGTGGTCATTATGCCACCATCTTTGATATCCCAAAGTTTGACCTGTTATATAACATGTATGAAATTAAGATATACATTATAACTAATCTACAATTATCATTAATGGTGCATTTAAAATGTGGATTTAAATCCGCGAAAATGGTTAAACGCTTAAGGTTGAGGCGCCACTTTTTTCCGCAACTCCCCCTTTTTTGTTTAAATGATAATTCGTTTATGCCGAGTCTGTAGTTACGAAATTATTTCCTCTGCCTGTAAGGTGTTCGGTTACATCAGTAGCGTCCAACTGTTGAAGTAGCAACAAGTGAGACTTTGAGATGTTTTGTAGTTTTTGGGCAAAAAATCAACTATGGCAGTGAGATTTGGGAAGGTTAATACAGGATGAATCAACAATTTTAGTTGTAGGTGATGATTGAATTGCCTCCGGTTAAAGTTTTAGAAAACATTTTTTGGGTTGGTGCAGTCGACTGGAACATCAGGCACTTTCACGGCTTCACGTACTCGACTCACCGCGGAACAACATACAATGCATACTTGATCGTCGACAAGAAAGTCGCTCTGGTTGATACTGTGCAGCATTCCTTCGCAGGAGAAATGATTGAAAGAATCAAAGAGATCGTCGACCCAACAAAGATAGACTACATTATAGCAAACCACGTTGAATCAGACCACTCAGGATCGATTGCAGAAATTTTGAAACTTGCGCCCAACGCAACTGTCGTGGGCACAGCCAACTGCAAAGCAGGTCTAGAGAAACACTACTTCGGAAACTGGAAGTTCCAAACCGTAAAAACTGGCGACACCCTGAACTTAGGCGAAAGAACCCTAAGTTTCCTTGAAGCTCCTATGCTTCATTGGCCAGACAGCATGTTCACGTATATAGAGAAGGATGCTCTGCTTTTGCCCAACGACGGTTTTGGTCAGCATTTGGCGTCCTCGAAACGGTTCGATGATGAGGTTGACCAGAACATACTGATGGAGGAGGCGGCAAAATATTATGCCAACATTTTGTGGCTCTACAGTTTGCTGGTGACAAGAAAGATTGAAGAAGTCCAGAAGCTCGGCTTGAAGATTGAAATGATCGCGCCCAGCCACGGAATAATCTGGCGAAAAGACCCCATGAAGATTGTTACGGCTTATCTCAGGTGGGCTAGGGGAGAGGCAAAGAAGAAGGTGTTGATTGTCTATGATACGATGTGGGAGAGCACAGAGAAGATGGCTAAGGCGATGCTTGAGGGAATCAGCAGCGAAGGCGTCGAAGCGACGTTGTATAGGCTTCCGGCTTCGGATAGTGGAGATATCATAGCCGCGTTGCTTGAAACGAAGGGACTGCTTGTTGGCTCCGCGACAATCAATAATGGCATTTTGCCGACTGTGGCTCCGTTTCTCAGGGAAATGGAGGGCTTAAGACCACGAAACAAGCTTGCTGCCGCATTTGGCTCGTATGGCTGGGGAGGAGGAGCAACCGCCACTATCGAAAAGTCGCTGAAGGGCGCAGGCATGGAGTTGGTTGCGCCTGCATTGACTGTTAAGTGGGTTCCTGACAAAACTGAACTGCAGAAATGCTACGAGTATGGAAGAGAGTTTGCCAAGAAAATCAAGGCTGCAGAGTAGACCCTTAACTTCTACTCTTTTTTGTTTGTTCTTTCTTTTTCTAGTTTCGTCCACCATTTGGGAACCTTAAAGTCTTCGGTTGTGTCCCAGCTGTCGAAGGGTTTAATGTCTAGTACTGGTGTGCCGTCGAAGGCGTCTAAGCCCTGAACAGTAACCACGTTGGCTTCTACGTTTAGAACTTTGACTCGTGTGAGCCCGATTGGGTTTGGGCGGTGAGGTGACCGAGTGGCAAAGATGCCCAGCAGCGGCATGTCGCTTCTTCCGCGGGGATGAACCTTCATTACTCGTCTATCTTCGTCTGACATTTCATGCAACCAAAAAAGCACGAATATGTGCGAGAACTCTTCGACGCCCTCCAAAGCCTCAGTATACTCTTCACGAAAGATTATCTTCGAAATCACGTTCTTGTCCCTGACTTCCTTGCCAACCGCCTCTGTCTGGACAAAACCCACAGGCTCCAAACAAATCTTACCTAATGAAGACATCAAACAACACATCCTCTCAATTGTAAACCATTAACAAACTCTGAACAAACTAACAATATAAGCCCTTTTTATCCAGAATTCTAGCGTTTGTTTGCTTTGAGTATTCGGTCTTTTGCGATGTTCATTGCTGCGTCTCTGAGTCCAACATCTTTACTTAGAGCAGTTTCTATAACCTTTACCGTGTTTAATCTGATTTTCCGTTGAACAAGCTCCAGCATTCGTTTGGGGTTGTAGCCTCGATACTCAGCGTACGAGGAGATTACTCCTCCAGCATTGGCTAATATGTCGGGAACAACCATCACTCCTTTGTCAGATAGGACTTTCTCGATTTCGGGGCGTACGGGAAGGTTAGCCGCCTCAACAACCAGTTTCGCTTTAACACGCTCCACATTACCCGCATTGATTACGTCAGGTAGGGCAGCTGGAACAAGAACGTCCACAGCCAACTCGAAAAGCTCCCTGTTCTCCAGCACTTTGCCCGGACCATAATTAATTACTGAACCCGTCTCCGTCTTAACATCCAACAGCTTCTCATAGTTTAACCCGTCAGGGTTGTAGATGCAGCCCTTGGAATCCGAGACAGCCACAACCCTCACGTCAATCTGGGTCAGATACTCAACAACGAAGGAGCCGACGTTCCCGAAACCCTCCACCGCAACCAATGCGTTGTCAATGTCCAAACCTTCC
>Ga0307378_10004113_pt1 | contig 20967 bp, 20 predicted proteins | sample UN1MG_FD_202238 | JGI IMG/M metagenome (GOLD analysis project Ga0307378, IMG submission 202238) | Soil microbial communities from Risofladan, Vaasa, Finland - UN-1 | ecosystem: Environmental > Terrestrial > Soil > Coastal area > Acid sulfate soil | place: Finland: Risofladan, Vaasa | collected... | reverse complement strand
GCCCAGTCGATCATCGACTACCTCGAGACCGAGGGGCTGATCCCGGCCGCCTAGCGCGGCGCCGGTCAATACAGGGCGTGAGGTCCTCGGGGCCCGCCGGCTGAACCCAGCCGCTTGCCCGCCGCCGATCGTTTGGGGTACGGTCGTCCCATCAGCGATCGCGAAACATCGGCGGAATCGATCTACCAGGGCGTCGCCGGGTTCGCACTGCTGATCGGCATCGGCGCGCTGCTGTTCCCGCGAACCCTGCTGCGCATCTACGGGGTCGATCCCTCGGAGCTCGGTGGGGCAGGCGCGCTGGGCTGGCGCCTGTTCGCCGTTCGCCACCTGGTGATCGCGGGCGCGGCCCTCTCCGGCCACCGCCAGGCCCGCGACGTGGTCCTCGCCGTCCAACTCCCCGACATCGCGATCTTCGCCCACTGCTACGCGGCGCGCTCGATCCCGCGCCGAACCTCGGTCCTGGCGCTGGCCAGCGCCAGCTCAGTCGCGCTGCTGTCGGCGATCGCCCGCTCGCAGGACTGAGTCCGCAGCCGACCATGCCACGCCAGGGCCGCGTTGCGGCAGAGCCGATCGAGGGCCGCCCGGGCCTGGTGGGCGTGGTCGTCACCGCCGCTGCGATCCTGATCGTCGGCCTGATGATCGCCGCGATCCCGGCCCTGCGCGAGGCTGCCGGCAACGCGATCAGCGGCGATACGGAGGCGCTCCGGACCGACCTCGAGGGCGCCGCCGGAGTAATCACGCTGCTGGTCCTGGCGGCGCTGCACTCGATCGTCTTCTATCCGGCGGAGATCCTCAACGCGGCCGCCGGCTTCGTCTGGGGGTTCTGGCTCGGGCTCTTGCTGGTGATGATCGGCTGGCTGTTGAACGCGCTGATCTCCTGGGAGATCGGCAGGCGGGCCGCACGACCGTTGCTCTACCGGGCCTTCGGCGAGCGGCGCTTCCTCCGCTACCAGGCGGTGGTCGAGCGCGGCGGGACCTTCCTGCTGCTCTCGATGCGATTGGTTCCGATCGTTCCCTTCAGCTTGTTCACGATCGTCGCCGGCGCCGCCCACGTGCCGCTGGCCCGCCTGATGTGGACGACCGCCGTCGGCTATCTGCCGCTGACGGCGCTGTTCGTCTACCTGGGGACGCGGCTGGAGGAGCTCTCGCCGACCGACCCGGTGCTGATCATCGGCGGGGGGGCGATCATCATCGTGATCTACGCGGCGCACCGGCTGCGTGGGCGCCTGCTCCCCGAGAGCGAGCCCACCGACTCCGCCCGATCACCCGCGCCCAGCGGGGAGCGCTGACCCACGGCCGCTGCCGGGGGGGTCGCTCAGGGCCCGGGCCTCGCGGGTACGGCCGGCTCGCCAAGCCCGTAGGTGTTGTAGGCACCCCAGCGGCTGAACGTCTTGTGGGTCGGACCATGGAAGTCGCTCGATGCCGTCGGCACGAGGTCGAACTCCTCACAGAGCTCGAGGCAATGCTTCGTCTGCTCGGCCGTGTGCGGCGGGTAGAACGTCTCGATCCCGTCGAGGCCGACCTCGCTGACCAGGTTCTCGACCAGATCGCGTACCTGCTCGGGCTCGCTGACATCCCAATAGGGGTGGGCGACGACCGCGACGCCGCCGGCTTCGTGGATCAGGCGAACGGCCTCCTCGGCACTGGGCCACTCGCGCGAGACGAACGCCTTCGCGCCGGGTACCAGATACTCCTCGAAGAACGGGCCGAGGTCGGGGCCGGCGCCGGCGGCCTTGGCAATGTGGGGGCGGCCGATCGCGTCGGCGGCCCCCGCCTTGGCCACCGCGGCATCGAAGCTGACGTCGACGCCGTGCTCGTTGAGCTTGCCGATGATCGCCTTGGCGCGGTTGACCCGCTCCTGCTGGGCGCGATCGCAGGCCGGCTGGATCTTCTCGAGGTCGACCCAGTAGCCGCAGATGTGGAGGTCCTCCGAGTACTTGTGCACGCAGGACATCTCGATCGCCGGCACGCACTCGATGCCGAGCTCAGCCGCGGTGGCCATCGCCTCGGGGACGCCGGCGACGCCGTCGTGGTCGGTGAGGGCGATCACGGTCATCCCGGCCTCGTCTGCCGCGCGGACAACGTCGGCCGGCTCGAGCTGGCCGTCTGACACGATTGAATGTGACTGCAGGTCGATCATTGCGACCATTCTTACCTACCCGCGCCCCCTCCCAGCGATCAAGGCATTCTGATGCGCATCTCAGCCAAAGCCGACTACGCGGTCCGCGCAGCCCTGGAGCTGTCGGCCAGCCCCGACGGCGCGCCCGTCAAGGGCACCGCGGTGGCCGAGGCCCAGGCGATACCGCTGCAGTTCCTCGAGCAGATCATGCTCGAGCTGAAGCGCAGCGGGCTGGTCAAGACCAAGCGCGGTGCCCACGGCGGCTACTGGCTCGCCAAGCCCCCCGAGCAAATCACCGTCGCCGATGTGATCCGGGCGGTCGAGGGGCCACTGGCCAACATCCACGACCTCTCCCCGGAGGAGACCTCCTACCCAGGCCCCGCTGAGCGCCTCCGCGACGTCTGGATCGCGGTGCGGGCGAACCTGCGCGCCGTGCTCGAGGAGGTGACGCTGGCGGAGTTGGTTCGCGGCGAACTGCCAGGATCCGTAGCCCGTCTGATCGACCAGCCGGAGGCCTGGATCGTCCGCGACACCGGCACACACGACGCGGTCTGAGGTCCGTTAGCTACAATCCACGGCTCTATTACGAGTAGTTAGGTCAACAAAGCGCAGGAGACCCCGCGGTGGTGGTGGGGCGACGCGCCAACACCTCACCTACCCACGAGTTCCCCCCTTTCCAATGGATCCTGCCCTCATCATCTTCGGCTTTGGCATCGGCGTGCTGGTCGGAATGACCGGCATGGGCGGTGCCTCGCTGATGACGCCGCTGTTGATCCTCGTGTTCGGTATCAGCCCGGTCACCGCGATCGGCACCGACATCTTCTACGCCGCCGTGACCAAGACCGTCGGCGGCATCCAGCATCTGAAGAACCGCACCGTCCACCGTGGGCTCGCCTTCTGGATGGCCGTCGGCTCGGTTCCCTCCGCGATCGCGGGAGTAGCCGTGATCGAGGCGCTGCAACGCAGCGTCGGCGAGGAGACGCTCGACGGCATCGTCTTCGGCATGCTCGGCGCGACGCTGCTCGTCGTCGGCCTCTCAACGATGATCCGCACGGTCGTGCTTCCGGACGTTATCCAGGAGCGCGAAGCGCTGCATCTCTACCGCCGCCACATCATCGCCGCGGTCGCGACCGGCGTCATCACCGGCTTCATCATCGGCCTCACATCGGCCGGCTCCGGCACCCTGATCGCGATCATCCTGATCGCCGTCTTCCGGCTCACGCCACAGCGCGTAGTCGGCACCGACATCTTCCACGCGGCGGTTCTGTTGTGGGCGGCCGGCATCGCCCATTGGGTTGGCGGCAACGTCGACTTCGGCCTCGCCGGCAACATCCTGATCGGCTCGATCCCCGGCGTGCTCGTCGGCGGGAAGCTGGCGCTGAAGAGCGGCAAGACCTTCCTGCGCGGCGCACTCTCCGTCGTGCTCATCGCCTCGGGGATCACCCTGATCACCAAGGGCGACGCGATCGTGGTGATGGTCACCGCCGCGATTGTCTCCCTTGCCTTCGGAGCCCTGTTCACTTACCTGCTGCGGCGCGAGGTCAAGCTCCCCCACGGTGAAGGCGTCCGGCTGAGCTCGCTCGTGCAGCCGCCCTGGTCCCGAGCGCCGAAGCAGTACCGGGTCGAGAACGGCAAGGTCGTCCTCAACGAGCCCGCCCAGGCCGACGACGAGGCCAGCGACACCGACGAGCCCCCAGTCCGCGCAGGCCCGGGCGGAGCCGACCCGCCGGAAGACATGCGCGACTCATAGGAAGCCCTCGCACGGTGCCCGATAGGCTCTCACCATGGACTTCTCAATGGGCCCCACCGTCACCGAACTGCGCGACCGCATCCGCTCCTTCATGGAGGAAAACCTCTACCCGGTCGAGGCGGAGGCGATGCAGGCCCTCGACGATGAGGTCGAGGCGGGCGTCCCCTACCCCGAGATCCTGGTCGAGATCCGCGCCAAAGCTCGCGAGGAGGGCCTCTGGAACCTGTTCATGCCGAACGAGGAGCACGGCGCCGGGCTGACCAACTGGGAGTACGGCCTGCTCTGCGAGGAGATGGGACGCAGCCCTGCCTTGGCGCCAATGGCGTTCAACTGCGCCGCCCCCGACACCGGCAACTCGGAGATTCTCCATGACCACGGCACTCCAGAGCAGCAGGAGCGCTGGCTCGGACCGTTGCTCGAGGGCAGCATTCGCTCCTGCTTCTCGATGACCGAGCCCGAGGTCCCGGGGTCCGACCCAACCACCCTGCAGACGCGTGCCGAGCTTGACTCGTCAACCGGCGAGTGGGTGATCAACGGCCACAAGTGGTTCACGTCGGGCGCCGTCGGCGCCAGCCTGGCGATCGCGATGGTCGTCACCGATCCTGACGCCCACCCCTACGCGCGGGCCAGCATGATCATCGTTCCCACCGACGCCCCGGGCTTCAACCTCGTCCGCGCGGTGCCGGTGATGGGCCACGACAAGGGCCCCGGCCACTGCGAGATTCTCTACGAGGACTGCCGCGTGCCTGAGGCGAACCTGCTCGGGCCGCGACAGGGGGGCTTCGTGATCGCCCAGGACCGGCTTGGGCCGGGCCGCATCCATCACTGCATGCGGGCGATCGGCAGCTGCGAGCGGGCAATCGAGATGATGTGCCGGCACGCCAACCAGCGTGAGGCATTCGGCTCAAAGCTCGCCGACAAGCAGTTCGTCCAGGACTTCATCGCCAAGAGCCGGATGGAGACCGAGCAGGCGCGCCTGCTGACCCTGAAGGCCGCCTGGTTGATGGACACCGAGGGCAAGCGCGAGGCGCGACGCGAGATCTCGATGATCAAGGTCGTCGCCGCCAATGTCGTCATGGACGTCCTCGATCGCGCGATCCAGGTGCACGGCGCGCTCGGCATGTCCGACGACACGCCTTTGGCCTCGATGTGGCGCTTCAGCCGGATGCTCAAGGTCGCCGACGGCCCCGACGAGGTTCACAAGATGGTGATCGCCCGCCGGGAGCTGAATCACTGGGCCAAGCAGGCTGACGGCGAGGACGCGGGCGCACCCGCCGCCACGCCCGCAGTAGCAAAGGGCTAGCCCCCGCTCAGCGTCTCCCGCGTCGAGGTTAAAATGCCGGTCGCATATCGACCACTTACTCAACCTCGGCGGCTTTGCATATGCGCGAGAAGAGCTTCGTCGCCGCAGCGCGATCGCGTGCGGCCGGCGGATGCGTGACCTCAGCCCAGGCGTCGCTCGGCGGCGTCGGCGGCCTCAACCAGGCGCTCCACGGTGCGGGCGAAGTTCTTGGCCCCCTCGTCCTCGGCCGCGTCCTTGCCGTAGCCGCCCGCCATGTAGCGGGCGAAGACACCCTCGAGGATGATCGCCAGCTTCCAGTAGCCGAGGGCGACGTAGAAGTCGATCTCGCTGAGGTCGCGTCCGGAGCGCTCGGCGTACCTCGCCTTGACCTGTTCGCGCGAGATGAAGCCCGGCAGCATCGTCGCCGGCTCGAACAGCGGCAGAAGATCGTCGCCCTCCTCGGCCCAATAGACGAGCAGCAGGCCGACGTCGGCAAGTGGGTCACCAAGCGTGCAGAGCTCCCAGTCAACTACGGCCTGAACCTCGCCGGATTCGTCGAGAATCATGTTGTCAAGGCGATAGTCACCATGGACGATCGTTGCCGGGCCCTGCTCCGGTATCCGTGCCGCGAGGCGATCGTGGACATCGCCGACGAGGCCGAACTCGCGGGTCTTTGACTTCTCCCACTGCCCGAGCCAGCGGCGCAGGGTGCGGGCGACATGGTCGGCCTTCTTGCCGAGATCGCCGAGGCCCGCGGCATCGGGATCGACGCTATGAATGGTGATCAAGGTGTCGACCACCCGCTCGCCGATCGCCTGCCGCTGCTCCGGTCCCAGACCCGCCGCGTCCTCCTTCGTCCTGAGGATCGGCCCATCGACGAAATCCATCACGTAGAAGGGTGCCTCGTTGACCGACTCGTCCTCGCAGAAGCCGGCGATCGGCGGGACCGGAACGGGAGTGTCGGCCAGGCCGGAGACGACTTTGTGCTCGCGGCCCATGTCGTGGGCGGAGCCAAGCCGCTTGCCCAGCGGCGGCCGGCGCAGGGCCCAGCGGCGGCCGGCTGCGTCGGTGACCGAGTAGGTCAGATTGGAGCGGCCGCCGGCGATCATCTCGAACGCGAGGGGCAACTCAACACCATCTACGTTCGTCTCGAACCAAGCTTCGACCGCGTCGCGGTCGATACCGGCGGGAGTCGTGGTGTCGTCATCCTCGGCCATTGCGGCCCACACCCTATTGACCACGCGCGGGCATCGGGTGGTATGAGTCCGGGGGTGAGCGACGATCGACCAGGCGGCCTACTCGTCGACTTCGGCGGCGTATTGACGACCAACATCTGGGACTCGTTCCGCGCCTTCTGCGATCTCGAGGGACTCGATCCGGATGCGATCAAGGCGACGTTCCGCGCTGACGGGCAGGGTCTGCGGCTACTGCGCTCGCTGGAGAAGGGCGAGGTCACCGACGCGGACTTCGAGGCCCGCTTCGGAGCCCTGATCGGCGTCGAGCGCGCAGATCTGATCGCCCGCCTGTTCGCCGGCCTGAGCCCCGACATGACGATGATCGAAGCTGTGAGCTCAGCCCGCTCGGCCGGGATCCCGACGGGCCTGATATCGAACTCGTGGGGAACCGGGATCTACGAGCGGGCGCCGATGGAGATCTTCGATGTGACCGTGATCTCGGGCGACGTCGGCCTGCACAAGCCGGAGCCCGAGATCTACCGGCTCGGGGCTGAGCGGCTCGGCATCCCGGCCCACGCGTGCGTGTTCGTCGATGACCTCAGGGAGAACGTCGCGGGCGCCGAGGCCGTCGGAATGACGGCTCTGCTGCACCGCGACTCGGATGAGACGGTGGCCGCCCTGAGCTCGCTGTTTGCGCTCGAGCTCAGCGCCTCAGCCTGAGGCCCGAGCCGACGCTCCAACACCCAGGTCTGGGCAGCTCACACCTCGGTGCCCCCGCGCACACCCAAGGGTCCAATGAGCGGGGCCGTATTGGCCCTACTCTGGGGGTATGAGTGGTCTCCAGCTGGTCCAGCGGCCCGCGGCCCTTACGACGCTGATCCCGGCAGCGCTAGCGGCGCTGATCGCGGCCCTTGCCGGGCCCGCGCCGGCCCTCGCGGGCAAGGGCTTTCAGGCCGCCTCCAGCGGCCACAACTCGGAGCTGATCGAGACAGCGCCGATCGAACGTGCCGCAAAGCGCAGCCGGCGGGTCGCGTTCTCGCTTGGGCCCAACAGATTGCCGACGCTGCACGCGGACGACCGGCTGCGCGCCTCGGGCGAAGTAACCCTGACGACGACCTGCGTTGATCCGAGCTCCCGCTGCATCGGCCGTCCCTACGGCTACAACCCGAAGCTCGGCGCACGGCTCGTTCTTGCCCGCGACGCAGACAGCACCGGCGGCCGCGGCACCATCGACATCGGCCGCCGCGTTACCGTCTCCTGCCACCAGCACCGTCCCAACCGCAACCACCACTGCCCGCTGGTGATCGAGTCGAGCAAGCGGATCGATCGCACCAGTGATCTGCCCTGCAGGCCTCAGCGCTGCCACCTGAATCTGGTGATCGACGCGCACCACGGAAACGCGCGCCCCGGCAACGTCGTCGTCGTCGGCGCCGATCGCCCGGGCGGAGCCGTCGATCAGAACAAGGGCCGGCTCAACGCCCTAGTCCTGCGTGCCGGCTCCGGGCCACCTATCAAGCGCCGGCGCAGCAGTCGGCCTGTCTCATCAACGCTCCCGATGGGTCACGCGGGGTCCGGCGGCCACCGGGTCACCTTCTCGGTAAAGCTGCCGACCCTACGGCGCGGCGACGCGATTCTCGCCCGAGCCCGGCAGCTGACCGATATCGGGCATCTTCACTACAGCGCCTTCGTCTCCGGAGAGCTGATCGTCGCGACCTCACGCAAGGCGGTGAAGCCAACCGGGCTCGCCCGAAAGGCGATCACCTACCGCGGCCACCTCGGAGCTGCCAACGGCTTCAACTGCACCCAGGGCAAGAGCGGCTACGACACTCCCTGCCTGACGCGTAAGGTGGCGCTCGGCAAGGTGACCCGCGACGTCGTCGGCAAGAAGGGTGGGAGCGTGCCGCTCTACGTCAACCTGATCTCGCGCTCGTTCCCGAAGCTGGCGACGGCCGGCAGCGGAGACGCCGCCGGCATCGGGGGCGGCAGCCTGACCGTCGAGCGCATCGTTCGATGAGCCGGCGGCAGCGCTCCCACCTCCGCCGCGCGGCCCTGGCTGCGGCGTTGGTCTGCTTGGTCTCGGCCGCGGACGTCCCGGCGGCGTCCGAATCCGCAGCCGTGGCAGTCGGCCAAGGGAGTCGGGCGGCGCATGTGAAGGTGACGACCTCCGGCAACCTCTCGGAGCGCCACTTGACGTTGCCGATCACTCGCAAGTCATGGCAGCGGCCGCGGGTGGTGATGTCGCTGAAGCGACGACAGATCCCCTCGCTGAGCGCGGGGGACCGCCTCCGCGGCAGCGCCGAGCTGCAACTGACAAACAACTGCATCCGGCGCGAGCGGCGTTGCGTCGGGCCCCCTTACGCCTACAGCCCGCTGATCGAAGCCAGGATCGAGCTCAGCGCGAGCACCGATCCAAACCCAGCTCGCGCCCTCGTGGTGGCCAGGGGCCGCGAGCGCTGCGGGCAGGACGAGCCGCACCGCGAGCACCACTGCGTGCTCGTGATCAAGACCAAGCAGAGGCGGCTGAAGGCGATGAACCGCTTCTGCGTCTCTCGCGGCTGCCGGCTCAACCTTGTGGCCACAGCCCACCATCCAAACGCCGACAGCGGCGATCGGATCATGCTCGGAGGCAACCGGCCCGACGGCTCGATCCCGCAGGACAGGGGGCGGCTGAACATGACCCACATCCCGAAGGGCAGCAAGCCCGCGGCGCGGCGCCGAACTTCGAGCGCTCTGCGGCGGGACGCAGTCGCGACGAACCTGCGCCCGCGCAGTGTGCTCAGCTTGCCCCTGCGGAACCTCGGCGAGGGCGATGGCCTCGAGGTCTCCGCCGCCCTCCGCACCTCGATCTCACACCTGCCCTACTCGGTGCGAACGACCGCCCATCTGATTCTCGCCTCATCGCCAGGAGCCATCGAGCCGGACCGGCGGGCCCGCAGGGTCGGCTTCCTCGGAGGCGAGATCGACGAGAGCAATGGCTTCAACTGCGCCCTTCCCCAGGGGGGCTGTACAACGCGAAAGGTCGGAGTGATGAAGATCCGCCGCGACGCGGGTCGGACGATGTACGCGAACCTGGTGCTGATGCTTGGTCCCAAGCGGGCCGAGGCCGGCAGCGCTGACGCGGCCCGCTTGCGCTCCGGCCGGCTCGACGTGATCCGCTACCCGTCGGCCTGAGCACCCTCGCCGACGGCCCCAGTGGCGTCCGGCCCACCGCAGTAGCGGTCGCGGCCGGCCACACCGGCGAGCGAGAGCCGCGCCTGAACCGTGACGGACTCGCCCGAGCCGGGGGCGCGGGTGAGCAGCGTGCGGGCGTCGCTGGCCGGGTCCGGCTCGACGCAGGCCGACCCCTCGACGACCTCGAAATAGGGCGTGTACCGGAGCGGAACCGAGACCCGGGTGCCCTCGAAGCGAACCGTGAACCCGTCGGGCCGGACCTCGAGCGCATCGAGCCGCGGAGAGCTTGGCGCGGCAACCTCGTAGAGGCGCCAATCAACGTCTTCCCAGACGAGACTGAGCGGAAACTCCCCGCTGCGCTCGAGTTCGAGCTCGAGCTCGGCCAGATAGTCGGGATCGGCGTCGGAGATGGCGACGTAGCCGACCCCTCGATCCCGGAGCCAGCGGACGTAGGCCCGCGGCTCAAGCGGACCGTCGCGGAACAGGGGGAAGTCGTCGCTCTCGGCCTGGCGTAGCCAGCCCCGCGAGATCGGCACGCGCTCGGCAACGTAGACCGCCTCCCATCGACTCCGGGTGGGGGACACGTGAACCAGCGGAGACGCCGCGTGGCGCGGCCGCCCCTCGAGCTGCTCGAGCAGGGGCTCGAAGTACGCCGCGTGGACGGCCGGGTCACGCTCGGCCCTGACCACGTCCTTGACGGTGACCTCCCACTGCCAGTAAAGGAGCGGCAGCGCCACCAGTGCGAGCAGCACCGGCCGCCGACCGACGAGCAGGATCGCGAGCAGCGGGCCGCCGAAGGTCGCGCCGAGCCTGGTCGCATTGCCGCCAAGCGCAGTGTCGAAGAGCACCGCCGCGAGCCCCAGCCCCGCGTACAGGAGCGCGCCCCAGACCAAGACCGGATGGCGGGGAGCAGCGAGCACTGCCACGAACGCGGCCACGAGCGGGATCCAGATGAAGGCGCTGAAGCCGAAGGGATGGAAGCCACCACTCGGAAAGGCGAGCGCGAGCGCGGCGATCGGCACGGCGGCACCCAGCATCGCGCCGGCGGCGGCGCGCGTCGGCAGGCGCGGGGTGGGGACGCCTAACGGGAGGCGGGAGGCGAGCAATACCGCCGCGCAGGCGAGGGCCAGAAACAGGGCGGCTACCGGGCTTGCCGCTGCCGTCGCGATGCCCCCGGCGGCGGCGAGCAGGGGGCGGTCCCGGCGCACAGCCAGGAGCGCGGCAAGCGCCAGCGCGAGACCGAGCGCGAACGTGGTCCTGCCGCTGTAGAGCGGCACCGTCGAGGCGGCGCCGAACCAGATAACCCCGAGCCAGGCGCGCTGCCCGAGCGTCTCCAACGCCAGCCGCGCAAACAGCGCGGCGGCCGCGACGGCGGAGGCGGCTCCGAGGAGCGCCGGGCCGAGCCAGGCGCCGAGCGGCGGGTAGAGCAGGCTGTAGCCGGGGACCAGGTGACCGCCGTACCAGTTCGGGTTCCAGATCACAAAGCCCGCCCGATCCCAGAGGTCGGCGCGGAAGGTCTGCGCGGCGAGATCGGTGGTCTGCGGCTGCCAGACCAGGTATACGGCAGCGAGCAGCACCGAAAGGCTGACGGCGATCAGTCCCGAGCGCCGCCGGCAGAACGCGAGGATGGACATCGGCGGAAGCTTAGGCGCGAGCTGAGCTGCAGCGGCCTCGGCCCGCTGGACGAACGAGGCCCGGCTCACCCCGCCCGACGCGTCCTCGGGGCCTAGTCTTTCGCGTACTCGACGCGGATCTGCTTGCCCTTGAGCTTCGTGTCGTTGAGCCGCTCGAGCACCTGCTCGGCGTGATCGGTGTCGAGGTCGACGAAGCTGAAGCGCTCGAGCACGCGGATGTCGCGGATCGACTCCTTCGGGATCACCGCGCCCTCGATCAAGGCGAACTCAATGTCCTCCTCCTCGAGACCACCGCCGGTGCCGCGGTTGATGAACAGCTTCGCGTGCTCGGGGTTCCCCGGCTCCGAGGGCTTCTCCACAGAGTGATCGCGGCGCTTGGGGCGTGGCGCGTGCTCAATGCGCTCGTCCGGCGACTCCCACTCGCCGATCGAGGTCTTCGCCTCGCGCTCGATGCGATCGATCTCGTCGCGCTCCTTGGGGCCGACGAAGGTGATCGCACGGCCGGTGCGGCCGACACGGCCGGTGCGGCCGATCCGGTGCACGTAGATCTCGGTGTTGTTGGGCAGATCGAAGTTGATCACGTGAGTGACGTGCTCGATATCCAGCCCACGGGCGGCGACATCGGTGGCGACCAGGAGCGGGGACTGGTGCTCCTTGAAGGAGATCATCACGCCGTCACGCTGTCCCTGACTCATGTCACCGTGCAAGGCCTTCGACGGGAACCCCTTCTCGCGCAGGCGCTTGTCGAGACGGGCGGTGCCGATCTTCGTCCGACAGAAGACGATCGCCTGCTCGGGCTCCTCCTCGCGCAGGACCTGAATCAACTTCTCGGTCTTCTGTTTCGGATCGACGACGATGTAGGCCTGCTCGATCGCATCAACCGTCAGTTTCTTCGGCGTGATCGAGATCGTCACCGGGTCGTACATGTAGGTCTCTGCCAGTTTCGCGATCGGCGGCGGCATCGTCGCGCTGAACAGCATCGTCTGGCGCCCGTTGGGGCACATCCGGAGGATCTTCTCGACGTCTTCGATGAAGCCGAGGTCGAGCATCTCATCGGCCTCGTCGAGGACCACATAGCGGACGGCGGTCAGATTCAGGGAACCGCGCGAGGTGAGGTCCATCATCCGACCGACGGTGGCGACGACGACATGGGCTCCGTAGCGCACCCGGGCCGCCTGATCACGCACCGAGGTGCCGCCGAAAACGGCGACAACGTTGACACCTTCGAGGTGCTCTGCATAGGAGCGCAGAGCCTGCGTCACCTGGATGCAGAGCTCCCGCGTCGGGGTGAGGACGATCGCCTGGGTGGAATCGTCGCTGGGGTCGATGTACTGCAGCAGCGGCAGGCCGAAGGCCGCCGTCTTGCCGGTACCGGTCTGGGCCTGGCCGATCATGTCGTGGCCGGCGAGCAAGGTCGGGATCGCCTGCTCCTGAATGGGGGTCGCCGCCTCGTAGCCGAGTTCGTCCAGTGCCTGGACGATCTCGTCCTTGAGGCCGATTTCGCCGAAAACGCTCATAGATACTCCTGTGGGTCGGGCCGCGCAGGCCCGGTAGAAAAGCTGGTGGGTTCTAGATCACTGATCTAGTTGCTTGGGTCGAGGAGGAGCTTGCCTTGCGTGCGACGCTCCGCCAGCTCAATCTGAGCCCGGGCGACGTCGCTCAATCGAAAGACGCCGCCAATTACGACTTCAAGCTCCCCGGAGGCTACAGCGCCGAGCAACTCTTCGATGCCCTCCCTGAGCAAATCTGGTCGCTGCAGGAGGTGAACGATCCAGAACCCGACCACGGATCGGCTGCTCCGCATCAGCTTCTGGCTCCTGATCAGGTTCGGCTCGCGGGAGGCGATGCCAAAGCTGATCATGCGCCCGAAAGGCGCCAGCGCTGCCATCTGCTGCTCGAACGCCTCCCCGCCCGACATCTGCAGAACGACATCGACTGGGTCGCCGCCGTTGGCTCCGAGCAAGACCCCAGTCATGTCCTTGGCTCGGGAATCGACGGCGACGTCGGCGCCAAGCCGCTCGACCAACTCGCGCTTGGCGGGCGTCGAGGCGAGCCCGATCACCCTGGCCCCCGCCGCCTTGGCGAGCTGCACGGCCAGGCTGCCGGTGCCGCCGGCGGCGGCTTCGATCACAACGGTCTCCCCCGCCCGAAGGCGAGCGCTGACCCGCAGCAACGCCCACGCGGTCAGCCCCTGAAGGAGGATCGCCGCCGCCTGATCGTCGGAGACCTCGTCGGGAACCCTGACCAGGGACGACTCCGGCACCGCCACCCGCTCCGCGTAGCCGCCGCTGGTGAGGATCGCCGCGACGCGTCGGCCGTCACCGGTACGACCGCTGATCTCCACACCGGGAATCAAGGGCAGCTCCGCCTTGGCCAGGTAGTCATTGTGCCGCTGGTGGGTGTCGGCGAAGTTCATTCCCGCCCGGGCAACCTCGACCAGGACCTCGTCCGCGGCCGGCACGGGATCCGGCAACTCGACGATCTCCAGCACCTCGGGTCCGCCGAACTCCGTGATCTGAACCGCCCGCATCGGGCGAAGCCTACGTCAGCGGGTCGGGCTCGACAGAGACAGTGAACCGCGGTCGTGCCGGTTCTGGCACACTGCCGCGCTCATGGCACTGACAGTCGTTGGATCGATCGCCTTTGACGCCGTCAAGACCCCGTTCGGGCAGCGGGAGAAGATGCTCGGCGGCTCAGCCGTTCACTTCGCCCTGGCTGCATCGTTCTTCACAGAGGTCCGGGTCGTCGGACCCGTGGGCGTGGATTTCGGCCCGGCCGAGTTCGCCGTGCTCGAGGATCGCGGCATCGACACCGCCGACATCGAGAGGCTCGAGGGCGGGCGGACCTTCTTCTGGCAGGGGCACTACGAGCACGACCTCAACGTCGCCCACACCGACGACACCCGGCTGAACGTGTTCGCCGACTTCGAACCGAAGCTCTCAGAGGCCTCCCGGGAGGCGGAGGTGCTGTTCTTGGGCAATATCCAGCCGGAGCTGCAGAGCCGGGTCCGCTCGGAGGCTCCCGGGGCCCACTTCGTCGCCCTCGACTCGATGAACCTCTGGATCGAGACGGCGCGGGACTCACTTACGGCAGCGATCGCCGAGGTCAACTGCGTCCTGCTCAACGATGCCGAGTTGCGGCAGTTGACGGGCGAGGCAAACCTCGCCAAAGCCGCTCGCGCGGTGATGGGTATGGGGCCGAGCATCGTTGTCGCCAAGCGCGGCGAGTACGGCGCGGCCCTGTTCACAGCTGACGACACCTTTGCGATCCCAGGCCTGCTGCTCGAGGAGGTCCGCGACCCGACCGGGGCCGGCGACAGCTTCGCCGGTGGCTTCCTCGGCTATCTCGACTCGACCGGAGCCGAGAGCCCGAGCGGTGATGATCTGCGCCGCGCGATGGTCTTCGGCTCGGTGATGGCTTCGTTCAACGTCGAGGACTTCGGGACCGAGCGGGTCCGGTGCCTGGAGCCCCTCGAGGTCGACCAACGGCTCTCGGAGTTCAAGAGCCTGACCCATTTCACCGAGGTCCCGGTCGCTCGCTGAATCGCACCCCCCGGAGCCGCGGCCGCCCCGGGGTAGCGGCTGGCCGGCCCGGCCTGAGATACTGCGCGTCCGCCGAATACCCGCAACGGCTACGAACTGGCCTCGAGGAGGGACGCTCGCTGACATGACCGAGACCAACGACACGCTCTCGATCACCGACAACCGCACCGGTAGGTCGTACGAGGTCGAGATCACCGACGACACGATCAAGGCGATGGACCTGCGCCAGATCAAGGTCAACGACGACGACTTCGGGATGATGGCCTACGACCCAGCCTTCACCAACACCGCCGCCTGCCGCTCGGCGATCACCGACATCGACGGCGAAGCGGGCATTCTCCAGCACCGCGGCTACCCGATCGAGCAGCTCTGCGAGCACTCGACCTATCTCGAGGTCGCCTACCTGCTGATCTTCGGTGAGCTGCCGACTGACAAGCAGCTCGAGCGCTGGGTCCACGACGTCACCCACCACACCTTCGTCCACGAGGACATCAAGACGATGCTCAAGGGCTTCCGTTACGACGCCCACCCGATGGGAATGCTGCTCTCCTCGGTCGGGGCGATGTCGACGTTCTACCCCGGTGCGAAGAACATCGACGATGAGGAGGAGCGCTACATGGCGGCGATCAGATTGATCGCCAAGATCCCAACGCTGGCCGCCTTCGCCTACCGTCACTCACTGGGCCTGCCCTACGTCTACCCCGACAACGACCTCTCCTACTCGGGCAACTTCCTCGGAATGATGCGGAAGATGACCGAGGTCAAGTACGAGCCCGATCCTCGCCTCGAGAAGGCCCTCGACGTGCTCTTCACCCTCCATGCCGACCACGAGCAGAACTGCTCGACGAGCGCCGTACGCGCGGTCGGCTCCTCACATGTTGATCCCTACTCGGCCGTCGCCGCCGGCGTCGCCGCCCTCTACGGACCGTTGCACGGCGGCGCCAACGAGGCCGTCCTGAGGATGCTGCGACGGATCGACACGGTCGAGAACATCCCCGCTTTCCTCGAGGGCGTCAAGAGCCGCGAGGAGAAGCTGATGGGCTTCGGACATCGCGTCTACAAGAACTACGACCCGCGGGCACGGATCATCAAGAAGCACGTCGACGACGTACTCGAGGTCGTCGGGGTTGACAACCCGCTGCTACAGATCGCGAGCGAGCTCGAGAAGCGGGCGCTCGACGACGAGTTCTTCACCGACCGCAAGCTCTACCCGAACGTCGACTACTACTCCGGCCTGATCTACGAGGCTCTCGGTATCCCGGCCGACATGTTCACGGTGATCTTCGCGATCCCGAGGACCTCGGGCTGGGTCGCACAGTGGATGGAGATGAACGGTGACCCCGAGCAGAAGATCGCTCGGCCGCGCCAGATCTACACCGGCGAGCGCGATCGCGACTTCTTGCCGGTCGCCGAGCGCAGCGGCGCCGAGAAGATCACCGGGCCGCCGGCCCGCCGACCGGTCAGGGCGAGACGCGGGGCCTGAGCGGCCCCGGCTTCAACGAGCTACCGGGTACCCTCGGCGGCCGTGGCGGCCTTCACCCTGACGATCCGCAGCGGGCCCAGCGTTGAGCGCGAGTCGCACGAGACCCTGGAGGACGCCGTCGGGGCGTTGCGCGGGCACGTGGAGGCGATCCAGGCCACGGACAACCTGCCGGCGGTGAAGATGCTGCGTACGTTCGAGCCGGGCCAACGGGTCAAGGGGCGGGTGGAGATCTCCACGGGGAAGATCTTCCGCCGTCGCGAGGCGGGCGTCGACGTGATGGGTGACGGCAGCATCGTCCCCTTCATCGGTGGCTCCGCGCGCGATCACCTCGACCCCCCCGAGGGCGCCGACTACGCGCGCATGATCGCTGCAGCGCTGCGAGGATAGGCCGATGAGCAAGGAGAACCGAGGCCACGCCGAGAGCGACACAGAGGGCGTTGAGGTCGGTCGGCGGGTGCGGCTTCCCCGTGGTGCGGAGGCGCCAATCCGGGTCTACATCAACGGCGTGCTGCAGACCGAGAGCGACGACTACGTCCTGGACGAAGACGGTGTGCTCTTCACCGAGTCGATTGTCAAGGAGGGGAAGCTGAGCGGCTTTCGCTGGATCTCGATGTACATCGGACTGTTCGGCTCCTACCGCAAGAACGAGACCGTAGACGTCGAGTACAGGCTTGCAGGCAAGACCCATCTTGCCTCCGACCTCAAGGTGACCGAGGACTAGCGGCCACCCCTACTCGTTCAGGATCCGCGCCTTCTGAAGCTGAAACTCGCCGTCGGTCAGGGCGCCTGATTGGTGCAGCCGCTGCAGCCGCTCCAGGCGGGCGAGCGAGTCATCGCCGCCGCTGCCGCCCGGGCCGGGCTCGGAGGCCGCCGACTGGTCGGCGGCCGAAGCGGGCCTGATGCTGCTGATCCAACCGCCGGGCGTCCCTGCGATGGAGCCCGCGTGGGTCGGCAGTGAAGCGACGGAGGCGGCGGGCGCCCCCTCTTCGCTCCCCTTGCCCGATCGCCGCTTGTCAATCGCCATCAGGAGGGCGAAGACCAGCGCCGGCAGGCCCATGAAGAGGAAAGTGGCACCGACGATCGTGCCGCCCAGCTTGCCGTCGGAGGGGACCGACTCGGACGTCAGCGAGTAGTAGAGCGAGACCGCGCCCGTCGCGGTGAAGAAGATCGCCCAGGCCCAGAGCCCCGTCGCGATCGCGCCCCCGCGACGCTGCGACCAGGGGGGCGTACCTCTGACGGCGAAGATTCCAAGGCCGATCAGGCCGGCGAAGACGGCGGCGACAAGCAGCAACGCGTCGGTCTCGGTTCCCTCAGGGCAGGGGCGGGAGATCTCGAACGCCGTGTTACCGGAAGCGCAGGTTCCCGTCTCCAGAAGGGCGATCAGCTTGACGTTGAAGAGCGCCACCCCGCCCAGGAACAGCCCGGCGCCGAAGGTTGCTTTGGACAGGTAAGCCATCGCGCTGGTGGCCCGCTCAGGCCATCCCGACCATCCCGGCGATGCGCTCGCGATGCTCGGAGGCCGTGCCGAACATCTGACCGTCGGCCCGAGCTCGCTTGAGCAGGAAGTGCAGATCATGCTCCCAGGTGAAGCCGATGCCGCCGTGAGCCTGGATCGCGGCCTTGGTCACATCCCAGGCCGCCTCGGATGCCCGCGCCTTTGCCATCGCGGCCGCCAGCGGCAGCGAATCGGGCTCGGCATCGGCCGCCCAGGCCGCGTAGTAGGTCAGCGAGCGGGCCTCCTCGACGTCGTAGAGCATCCTCGCCAGGGCGTGGGACACAGCCTGGTAGGCGCCGATCGGGCGATCGAACTGCTCCCTTTCCTTCGCGTAGGCAACCGACATGTCCAGCGCCCGCTGAGCGAGGCCGGTGAGCTCGGCGGCGAGCGCCACCATTGCCCGCTGAGCACCTTCATGACCCGAGCCCAGGGGGTCGCCACCGGAGGCGCTGACCCGGTAGTAGCCCCGCGTCGTGTCGAGCAGGTCGAGCCGCTCGAGCTCAGCCTCGGATGGCTCGACCAGCACTCCCCCCTCAGCAGCCGGCAGGACCAGAACCGCGGCACCCTCAGCGTCGGGGACGATCACGGCTTCCTTGCCGCGCTCCATCGCCGCTGCGCCACGGGCCTCTCCGGAGGCGATGCCGGGGAGCCACCGGGCGCGCTGCTTCTCGTCGCCGGCCGCCTCGATCATCAGACCCGCAGCCGCGTTGGAGAGAAATGGGATCGGCGCGCAAGCGTAGCCCAGCTCCTCGCAGAGGATCGCCAGCTCGACCATGCCAAGTCCCTGGCCGCCGTTCTCCTCGGCGATCGCGATCCCGGGCCAACCGAGGTCGCAGATCTCCTGCCAGAGCGCGTCGTCGTAACGCCCCTCCTCAGCCAGCTCACGAACCACATCGGGCTTGAAGCGGCTCTCGAGGAACTGTTTGGCGGTTGACTTGATCTCCTGCTGCTCGTCGTTCAATCCAAAGTTCATTGCCTTCTCCTATCGCAACTTCGGCAGGCCGAGCACGCGCTCGGCGATGATGTTCTTGAGCACCTCGGTGGTGCCGCCCTCAATCGAGTTCGCGCGCGAGCGGAGCATCTTGTAGGTCCACTCCTGCTCACTCTCGAGGCCCTCGGAGCCCAGCGCATCGGTAGCCAGCTCGGTCAGCTCCTGGTTGATCGAACCCCACTGCCACTTCAAGACCGAGCCCTCGGGGCCTGGAATCCCAGTCTTGATCTGACTCGAGAGCGACCGCAGGGCGCCAAGCCTCAGCGCCTCTGAGCCCATCTTCAGCTTTGCGATCCGCTGCCGCAACATCGGGTCAGACCCGAGCCCACGCTGGTTGATCATCTCCACCAGGGCGTCGAGATCGTTCGAAATCCCGACAGCCGCCGAGGCACCGAGCCCGGCCCGCTCGTTCATCAGCGTCGTGATCGCGACCATCCAGCCGTTGCCGACGCCCCCGATCACGTTCTCGTCGGGGACGAACGCCTCGTTGAAGAAGACCTCGTTGAACTCAGCCTCGCCCGTGATCTGCAGCAACGGTCGGACCTCAACCCCCTCCTGCTCCATGTCGCAGATGAAGTAGGTGAGGCCCTTGTGCTTGGGAACGTCGGCGTCGGTGCGAGCGACCAGCATGCACCACTTGGAGATGTGCGCGAGCGTCGTCCAAACCTTCTGCCCGGTCACGCTCCAGCCACCGTCGACCTTCGTCGCCCTCGTCTTCAGCGAGGCCAGGTCCGAGCCCGACTCGGGCTCGGAGAAGCCCTGACACCAGATCTCCTCAGCGGAGAGGATCGGCTCCAGGAAGCGCTCCTTCTGCGATTCATCGCCGTGTGCCATGACGACGGGACCACCCATCACGAGGCCGAGGATGTTGGCCGGCCGCGGCACCTTCGCTGCCGCCATCTCGCTGTAGAAGATCGTCTGCTCGAGCAAACTCGCACCACGGCCTCCGTACTCCTTCGGCCAGGCGACGCCGGCCCAGCCGTCGGCGTGCATCTTGCGCTGCCAGTCGCGCTGGAACTCGAACCTGACCGAGTCGTCCCCCTCGGGACCGGCGCCCGGATGGTTGTCCTCGAGCCATGTCCGCACCTCATCGCGAAACGCCTGCTCGTCGCTGGTCAGGGTCAGGTCCACTCTCGTCCTCCTAAGGTCGCTCAAGCATCGACCGGCCGATTGGCCGGTCAGCCAGAAAGCTACCGCAGGGGGTCCTCGGGAACCGGATCGATCAGGACTCCGGGATTGAGCAGGCCAGCCGGATCGACGGCGGCCTTTGCCGCGGCCAGCGCCGCAGCGAACGGGTCGGGGCGCTGCAGGTCATACCACGGTCGGTGATCGCGGCCAACCGCGTGATGGTGGGTGATCGTGCCGCCTGCAGAGACCAGTGCCTCCGAGACGGCGGCCTTGATCTCGTCCCACTGGGCGAGTTCGGAGCCACGCCTGGCCGGGGCCAGAATCGTGAAGTAGGGAGCGGGCCCGTCCGGATAGACGTGGGTGAAGCGGCAGCTGATCCGCGGTGAGCCGGGCCCGGTCACCGGGGCATCAATGACGTCGGCTACCGCCCGCCGGGCCGATTCGGTGACGACCCCGTGCAACTCGCCGAACCGGTCCCAGGTGATTGCCGTCTCGAAGGTCTCGCTGAGCACGCCGAGGGAGACGAGCGAGTCGCGCAGGTAGGGGGCGGCCAGGAATGCTTGGCGCCAGGTGTCGACCGCGTCGGGGGAGGCCGCTTGACCCGTGGAACTCGACGGCCGGTCGGGACCTTCCCCCGACCGGCCTCCGCTCCCCGGTTCCGTGCCGCGAATTTCGCCGGGGCGGCCGCCGTGGTCGGTTGCGCATTCGAGGGCTTGGGTGAGGAGGTGGTCTACGGGGGCGAAGGCGGACTCGAAGCCGAGGATGAGTAGTGCGGCGGAGCCGTCGCCCGCGCCTGTGGTCAGGACCTCCAGGGGGTCCAGCAGCCGGCAGTTGCTTGGGTGGAGGCCGGATTGGGAGAGGGCGCGGACGGCCTCCGCCCCCTGGCGGAAGTCGTCGAACTCGACTCCACATGAGAGCTTGTGGGTGGGCCGGGGGCGGACTCTGACCCAGGCCTCGGTGATCAGGCCGAGGATGCCCTCAGAGCCGATCAGCATCCGGTCGGGGCTTGGACCCGCTCCCGAGCCGGGGAGGCGCCGGCTCTCCCAGACCCCGGCCGGAGTCAGTGCCCGGACCGACTCGACGAGGTCGTCGATGTGGGTGTGGAGCGTCGCGAAGTGGCCGCCGGCCCGGGTCGCGATCCAGCCACCCAGGGTCGAGAACTCGAACGACTGCGGGAAATGCCGCAGGGTCAGACCG
>Ga0307378_10004112_pt1 | contig 20970 bp, 13 predicted proteins | sample UN1MG_FD_202238 | JGI IMG/M metagenome (GOLD analysis project Ga0307378, IMG submission 202238) | Soil microbial communities from Risofladan, Vaasa, Finland - UN-1 | ecosystem: Environmental > Terrestrial > Soil > Coastal area > Acid sulfate soil | place: Finland: Risofladan, Vaasa | collected... | reverse complement strand
GCCGTGTCGTAGCTGTCCAGCGCCTCCCCGATTCTGCCGACACGGTAGAGGACGTCCCCGGCCAGGACGAGGCTGCCGCAGGCGACCTCTGGAACGTACTCCACGGTTTCCGCCGCCAGGTCCCGCGCGCGGGCCAGGAGATCGGGGGTCAGCTCCTCCACCGTCCGGCCCTCGTCCACGTACCGGTAAGCCGCGGGAAGCTGGTCGAAGTAGATGGCCCCGAGCCACTCCTGCTGGAGCTTGGACAGCACGCTCGCCGCCCCGGCGGTGATGCCTCCCGGCCAGCGGCCGACCACTCCCGCGCGCTCGATCCCGGCCTGTCGGCTCCAGCCGAGGTTCTCCATGTCGGAGGCGAGCTCGAGCTGGGCCCGGGCGGCCAGGTCCTCCTGGCGGTAGTAGGTGTCCACGAAAAGGGTGAAGGCCAAAAGTCGGGCGATGGGGTCCTCGACGACTCCCCGCGCCAGACGCAGGGCGGTGGAGGGGTTTTTCGGCAGCTCGGGAAGCGCGAGCGGCATACTCCAGATGTCGCCGTTGGTGGAGCGGTCGGAGCTGAAGTAGACGAGAACGCCGTCTGTGTCGGCGAAGCCGTCCCAGTTGGCGCCCGTGGTGAGGCGGCGGTAGACCGCCTGCCCGGGTCTCAGACGGTCGGCCGCGGCGGCGCCGGGCAACCCGCCCTCGAGGATGCGCCGCAGCGGCTCCGCTTCCAAAAAGCAGAGCTGGGCGTTGTCCAGGGTGTCCACCACGCCGTCGGAGTTCGTGTCCAGGGCGAAGCGGGTGAAGAGGATACCCTCGGGTCTCCAACGCGGCCGGACCATGACCCCCGCCTCGGACACCAGGGTTCTCCGAACGCCGTCCGAGAGCCGCCTGGCCTCCAGGGTGCTGCCGCCCACTCCGGGGACGATGTAGCACAGCCAGGACCCGTCGGGGGAGAGGGTCGGGTTGGCGCCGCCCGCCTCGGTGATGCGCTGGAGCCCCTCGCCCGTCCGCTCCACCCGGTAGACGTTGGCCAGGTTCGGTGACGGTTCCCATTCGGCGTCCACCGCCCCGGGAGGGGGCCGGTAGTCGGCGGGCTCCGACCGGGTGAAGTAGATGTAGTTCTCGTCGGGTGTGGGTACGGGGGTCTCATCACGGCCCAGGTGGTTCGTCAGCCGCGTGGTGAAGCCCAGCTCGATGCTGTAGCAGTAAATCTCGCCCTCGGGGTCGTCGCGGGTGCTGGTGAAGTAGATTTTCGTTCCGTCGGGCGACCAGACCGGGTTGTAATCGTCGGCGGTGTTGGTCGTGAGCTGGGTGAGCCCGCGGCTCTCCAGGTCCATGAGCCAGATGTCCGAGTTCCCGCTCGAATCGGAGACGAAGGCGAGCCGGTTGTCCCCGCGGTTGACCGCCGGGGAAGACTCGAAGGAAAATTGGGTGGTGATTTGAACCGGCTCGGGCAGGGGGAACGTCTCGGGCTCCTCCGCCTCGGGGGCGTCACCTCGGGCGGCCGGCGCGAGGAGGGCCAGGAGAAATGCGCAGATGAGCGGATGGAGACGCGGCATGAAAGTACGGGTTACGGCTTGGCCGCCTCGGAACGCCGTCGCAGATACACGGTACGGGCTTTTCTCACCAGGATTATACACGCCGTCCGTCGCGTTGGGTAGCATTCGACGGGGCGGCGCCTTGCCAAAGGACCGCGGAGGTGCTACCATTTGAGTGAAGGAGGACGTTGTCCCGTAAGGCGATGCGTTTTCTTTAAGTCACTGTTCCACGCAGGTGGGCGAACACCCTGGGAGGTTGAGATGAAGCCAACGGTGGTGGTGCTCCTCTTCGTCGCCCTCGTCGCCTCGTTTTCGGCCGATTTTTCCGGGAAGAGGGGTTACGGTCGTTTCGGTTTCCGCGCCGCCTATCCCATCGCCCTCACCGAGCCCTACCCGCAATCGTTCGAGAACGTCGCGAGCCCTGAGTACTCGACCAGCGTCTACGCGGCCATGGAGGGCGGGGTCGGTTTCTCCGATTACCTGGAACTGACGATCGGGTTGAACTTCCACTTTGCCACCGCGGGGGCCTCCAACGACCTCGGCGAGGAGCTGCCGCATTACGACCTCACCATCGGCGAGGGATCAGTAGCGGTCGGCTTGAACGGCTACTTCATCAGGGGGAACATCCGACCCTACGGTCACGTGGACCTGGGCATTTCCTTCAACTACACCGACTTCGACAACGCGCCGGGCTACACCCGCTCCCTGGCCCCGGCCGTGGGGGTCGGCGTCGGCTGCCAGTTCGTCTTCGGCAAGGTTTTTTACCTGGAACCCTTCGTCCACTACCGCCTCCACGCCAGCGGCACCTACACCTTCAACGTTGACGAGCCGGGATTCGAACCGGTCGAGCATGATTTCCTGGCCACGCCGATGGTGCTGTGCACCGGTCTGGGGTTCGGGTTCCTCTTCTAGCAACCGGTCCCTCTCGATGGCGATCCTTAAGAGGTTGGGCAAGGGGCTTGTGCCCCTTGTCTCCATTGAATCTTGACCAAAGGAGTCGCCCTTTGTATCATGGGGGCCGCGACGACTGCGATGAACGATTCCGTAAACTCCGACCGCACCCCCCGCCTCACCATCGGCGTGCCCCGCGCCCTGGACTACTTCGTCTATTACCCCCTGGTGCGCGAGCTCCTCGACGGCCTCGGTTTCGAGATTAAGCTCAGCACGCCCACCAACCGCGCCGTCCTGGACGCCGGTACGATCTACACCGTCACCGACGCCTGCATCCCGATCAAGGTCTTCCACGGTCACGTGCACTCCCTCCTCGGCGGGTGCGACGCGATACACCTCCCCCGGCTGGTCAAGGTCAGGCGGCTGAAGCACCAGGGCCGGGCCTACCGCGAATCCTTCTGCCCGAAATTCATCGGTCTGCCCGACATCGTCCGGAACACGATGGGGCTGGAGACCGTGGAGCAGCTCGGTCCCGGGGCGCGGGCCCGCCGGTTGATCCGCCGCCGTCTCAGGCTCACCCAACCCCCGCCCCCCGACGGCGTACGCGAGCTGCCCATCGTCCGGCGCGGACAGCCCGACGCGAGCCTCCCTGAAGATAACCCCGTCCTCATTGACATCAACGTGGACCTCACCCGCCGCTTCGCCACCCTCTACCGCGTGGCGAACCAGCTCCGCCGCCTCAAGTACTTCAGCTACGTCCATCTCTACCGCGTTTACCGCAGGGCGCTGCGTTTCCAGCGTCGGTACGAAAAGCTGCTGGGGCTGGGTCTGGCGCCCGACGAGGCGCTGCGCGCCCTGGACAAAGATGGAGAGCCGCCTTCACCGCCCGTCGGCGGGAGGGGCGTTCTGGCCGTGGTCGGCTACCCCTACCTCCTCTTCGATCCCTACCTGGGGGCGGGGGTGGTCAAGCGATTCGCGGAGCGGGGCTACGACGTCTGGACCCCCTGGCGGCTCTGGCGGGACAAACGCTCCCTGGTCCTGGGCGCCCTCCACAAGGAGCGGCCCTTCTTCTGGTATTTCTCCAACATCGTCGCCGACGCGGCGCTCTACCTCATCCATTACGGGGCCACGGCGGAGCAGGCCGCCGGGGAGCGGCTGACTCGGCGGGGGTTCCTGGGTCAACTGCTGGCGAGGAGCCGGGGGAAGCGGGCGGGGGCGCCCACCGTGGGACTGGTGCACGTGACCAGCGCCACCTGCGGCCCCGACGCCTTCGTGGGCAAGACGCTGGAGATGGAGGCGAAGAAGGCGGGGGTTCCCCTGATGATCCTCCAGGTGGACGAGCAGTCGGGCGAGGCGGGCATCCTCACCCGCATCGAGGCGTTCTGCGACATGCTGGAACGGCGCGGGAGTGGTTCTACAGCGACGGGGGACGAAGTTGGGCTCGACTGACACCGACGGATTCGCCCGGGAGCTAGAGCGCTGCGTGGCCTGCGGGAAGTGCCGCGCCGTCTGCCCCGTCTTCGCCGCGGAGGGCTCCGAGGCCAGCTCGGCCCGGGGGAAGCTGAAGCTCCTGGCCGCCGCCGAGGCCGGGGAGCTGGCCTACGACGCCGACCTGGCGAAGCTCATTGCCGACTGCTTGGGTTGCCGGATGTGCGTGGAGAGCTGTCCCCAGGGGACGCGGGTGCAGGAGCTCGTCTTCGCCGCCCGGGAGCGCATCGCCGGTCGGCGGGGCCGCGGTTTTTTGAGCATTTTAATCCTGCGTTACATGCTCCCCCGGCGGGCACTCCTGGCGTCCGTCGCCTCGGCGGTGGGGCGCCTGCAGGCCCTGGGGGCCGGTTTTTTCGGCCCGTTCCGTCGGCGTTCCGGGGAAAACCTGTCGCCTTCCCAGCGCACCCAGCGCGCCCTGTCCGGCGTTTACCGCTTTCTACTACCCCTGGCCGGGCTCTCGCCCCGTCTCGTGCCGCCGACGCTGGCCCGCCGCCCCTTCGGTCTCGACCGCGGCGAGGTGCTCCACGACGCCGGTCCGGGAGCGCCCCGTTTCGGCTTCTTCGTGGGCTGCGCCGTGGACCTGGCTTACCCCGCCACCGGTGAGGCGGTGGTCGAGCTGGCCGAGGTTTTGGGTCTCACCCTCGTCGCCCCGAAGAACCAAGCGTGCTGCGGCCTGCCCGCCTGGGGAAACGGCGACCGCCGGACATCTGCGGCGCTCGTTGAGGCCAACGTCGCCGCCTTCGCCGGTCCTCCCCTCGACGGCGTCGTCACCGCATGCGCCTCCTGCGCCAGCTTCCTCCGCGGCCATTACACCGGCCCGCTCGCCGACACCCTGACCCTCGAGGAACTCCTCGTCAGCCGTCTGGACGACCTGTCCCTCGTACGCGACCCCTCGCTGCGGGTTACATACCACCAGCCGTGCCACCTGGCGCGTTATTTAAAGTTGGATCTGGCCGAGGGGATTCTGCGCCGGCTCGGGGATTACGTCGAACTGCCCGAGCGGGACGTATGCTGCGGGGGGGCGGGGAGCTACTTCGCCAAATTCCCCGAGACCGCGGCGCGGATCGGGGAGCGCAAGGTGGAAAACATCCTCTCCACCGGCGCCGGGGTCGTCGTCACCTCGTGCCCCGGCTGCGCGATGCAGATCGAGGCCGCGTTGACTCGGCGTGGAGCCGACCTCCGGGTGGCCCTGTTGGGGGAGCTGGTCGCCGAATCCCTCGCCCGCTCTACTTCACCACCCGGCAGACGAGGTAGCCGCCGCGCAGCGACAGGGTCCGGTCCCTGAATCGGTCCCCCAGCAGTTTTTCCGCGGGGAGCTCGCGCCGCAGCACCATCCAGAGATTCCCCCCCTCACGGAGCGCGCCCGCCGCGGCCCCGACGAATTTCCCGATCTGGCTGAGGGCGTGCCCCGACCGGTGGTGGAAGGGCGGGTTGCAGAGGACGGCGTCGTAGAGGCCGTTCAGTTCGTCGCCCGCCTCGGCGGCGATGACCTCCGCGTTTTGCAGGGGTATTACTCGCTTCGCTTCGTTTCGGAATCCCGCCAGGGTGGCTCTCGCACAGGCCAGGGCGAGGGCCGACGAGTCCAGGGCGGTGACTCTTCCCGCGCCTTTCACCGCCCCGTGCAGGGCGAGCACCCCGTTCCCGCAGCCCAGATCGAGGACCTTCTTCCCCTCCCACCGTTCCGGGAGGGACTCGAGCAGGGCCTCCGTTCCCCCGTCCAGGGCGCGCCAGGCGAAGACGCCGGGGAGGGAATGGACGACTCCCAGGTCGGGGACCTCGTACGCGGGCCGGGGTTCGGTGTCGGGAGGTTCGCCTCCCCGAGGTTCCGCGCAGCGCCACAGGCGGCAGTGGTAACGCGAGACCGCGCCGACTCGCCCGAAGCGCCCTTCGAGGTGCCGTCGGTAACCCTCGATCCCGCCCCCCTTCTCCCCGACGACGAGGAGCACCCCGTCCCGGTCCAGATGGTTCGCCGACCAGGCTATTCGCGCCCTGCCCCGCTCCCGGTCCCGATCCCCCCGGAGAGTGATGAGCGCGAACGGGCGGTCGGGCGGGAAGCACGCGTGGAGTGCCTCCCCGGGTGGCAGGTCACGGACAGCACCCAGCCCGTCCTCCACGACGACGAGCTCCCGGGATGGGCGTCTGAGGTCGGCCACCAGCTCGGCGGAGCCCAAATCCCAGGCCAGGGTCCTTTTGCCGGGGCTTAACTCGCTTCGCTTCGTTTCCCCGGGATCGCCCAGCTCTTCCACGAGAAGCTTTTCGGACGGTGTCAGCACGGGTTCCCTCCCACCCCATCTTAGCACAGGGACGGGCTTGGAAGGTTTTGGGGGATATGTTAGTATTCCCAATGTTCGCTTTGTAGTGAAATTTATTTCACGAGCACCGGTCTTTGGTGAAGACCTGAACCTACGGAGCAATCATGAGTCCACGCATTACCATGGATGAGCTGCACCCCTTCAAGGTGACCTACATCACCAACCCGACTCAGGATAAACTCCGACAGCTGGCCCTGGAGCACACCCCGGCGGTGATGAAGACCGCCTACGGAAGCCTGAACAAGATTACCTTCAACAAGGCCCGCAAGGCTCCGTACACCTACATCGTCGCCGTCGAGTCCGACGCCGGTCGCTACTCGGGGAAGACCATTGACCCCGAATCCGCCACCTGCCTGATCGAGAGCGTCGAGAAGTACGTCGAGGAGAAGGGGACACTGATTGACATACAGGGCTACGAAGGTCTCGGCCCGCGCGCCGTCGGCGTACAGTGGCTCTACACCCTGGACATAACGAACGTCGCCGCCATGCAGCAGATTCTGTCTTTCCCCCGGGAGATGGTGGAGACTGGTGAGCAGCTCGCCCGGCCCTTCAAGCCCTCTTTCCGCCTGGTCATGACGCCGGCTCTGGAGGCGAAGGGGATGCCCGGCGGCCAGGCCATGCTCGTGGACCTGGACAACTGGACCACCTACGTCATCGGGGCGGATTACTTCGGTGAGAGCAAGAAGGGCGCCCTGCGCATGCTCAACGAGTACACCTACCAGCGCGGCGGCCTGACCCTCCACGCCGGGGCCAAGGCGGTGACCATCGGCGGAAAGACCGTTACCATGGCCATCCTCGGCCTCTCCGGCACCGGGAAGACCACCACCACCTTCTCCAAGCAGGGCGAGCTGACCCAGCCCATCCAGGACGACATGGTGACCCTGTGGCCCGGGGGCGAGATATCCATCACCGAGAACGGCTGCTTCGCCAAAACCTACGGGCTGACCGAGGAGGCCGAGCCCGTCATCTACACCGGTACGGTGGACCCCACCTCCTGGACGGAGAACATCTACGTAAATCCCGAGGGCACCTTCGATTTCGGCAAACAGCGCCTGACCGTGGAGGAGGTCGAACGATACCGAGACATCCTCATCGCCACGAAGGCCCCCGTCGGGAACGTGGAGAAGTTCGTCCGCGGCGAGGTCCAAATAGACGAGGTGGTGGACCAGTACGACACCCCCGCCGACGGTTGGGATTTCCTCGTCTGGACGCAGAACGGCCGCTCGATCATCCCGATGAAGGCGATAAAGAACGCGGCCGACCTGCATAAAATCCCGCCCCTCAAGTACATGGGCATCCTCAACCGCGACGAGGGTCCCGACGCGGCCTACCCGGGTATCATCCGCTTCGTCAGCCCGGAACAGGCCGGCGGTTACTTCATGCTCGGCGAGACGACCAAGACCTCGGCGGCCGGCAAGGAGCGCGGCCGGACCCGCAGCCCATTCACCCAGCCCTTCTTCCCCCAGCAGAACGGGCTCCAGCCGAAGCGCTTCGCCGAGCTGGTGGCCACGATGCCCGGAGTGGTGTGCTGGGCCATGAACACGGGCTGGGTCGGCGGCGACGCCCTGGACGTCAAGGCCGGGAAGGCGCTGAAGGTGAAGATCCCCCATTCCTCCGCCATGCTCGAGGCCATGCTTTCGGGCGGAATCGTCTGGAAGAAGGACCCCGACTTCGGCTACGAGATTGTGGACGTGGACGACCCCGCCAACGCCGCGCTCCTGGCGAAGGTTCCCGTGGAGATATTAAATCCCGTCCTCTTCTTCTCCAAGGCCGGGCGGATGGACGAGTACCGGGCCTGGGTGGAGATGATGCTGCGGGAGCGGCGCGAGTTTTTGGTGAAGTACGACGTGGACCCCGTGATCGTCCGCGCCGTTTGCGCCGCTTACAGCTAGCTTTCGCATAATGAGACAAGGGGTTTAAACCCCTTGCCTTCAGGCGGCCGTCCCCGAGGGCGGCCGTTTTTTTGCCGGGAACCGGCGGCGGTCCGGCTTCGTTTCGATACCGACGGACCGACCGGAGACGACCGTCCCGAGGATGCCCCCGAAGGGGAGTAAGGCCCCGCCTTGCGGAGATAAATTTGCACAACACGTTGACTTTTAGGGGGTTCTTCTGTTATACTATACCCGTAAGTTAGCGGTTTAACCCTTTTTACCCTTTTGTGAACCGATTATGCAGGCCAACGGCTCCAGATTAGCCGTCCACCCGAACCACAGGGGGTTCCGTCGTCTCGTCGTCGGAACCTCGCTTTTGTGTCCGCCGGGGCGCTCGGCTCCCCGATCGGTCACAGTACGGCCTGCCTCGGTTCGCCCAGCTATAAAGCACGAGGTTTTGGTTGAAAAAAGAAATCTTGGTCAGCGTCTCCCCCCTCGAGACTCGGGTGGCCACGCTCGAGGACGAGGATTTGGTGGAGATAATGACCGAATCCGCCGATGCTCGTCACATCGTCGGGAACATATACAAAGGACGTGTTAGCGAGGTTCTCCCGGGACTGCAGGCGGCCTTCATTGACATCGGGCTCGATCGCAACGCCTTCCTCCACGCCGAAGATCTGGTCACCGACGCGCAGGACATCGGCGCCTTCCTGGACGAGGATTACGACAACCTGATTGACCACCGGCGGGGCCGTCGGCGCGAGGTTCCGCCCATCGAGAAGCTCCTCTCCCGGAGCCAGGAGATTCTCGTCCAGATAACCAAGGAGCCCATCGGGAAGAAGGGTCCCCGGGCCACCGCCAACATCACCATCGCCGGACGCTACCTGGTGCTGATGCCCTACGCCGATCACGTGGGCGTCAGCCGGAAAATAGCCTCGGCCTCCGAGCGCAACCGCCTGCGCAAACTGGTGAAGAACCTGCGCGCGGGCGACACCGGGTTCATCGTCCGCACCGTCGGCGAGGGCTCCTCCAAGACGGCCATCCGCGCCGAGATGGGCTACCTGAGCCGGCTCTCCCGGGAGATAGTCCGCAAGGCGAAAAAAACCGAAGCACCGGCCCTGGTCTACGACGACCTGGGGCTGGTGTTTTCCATCATCCGGGACGTCCTATCCGAAGAGGTGGACTCCCTCGTCATAGACGATCGGGAGCTCTACAACCGCATCCGGAACTTCGCCCGCCGCACCGCCCCGAAACTCTCCACCCGCATCGAACTCTACTCGGGCCGCTACCCCCTCCTCGAGGCCTACGGCGTCGAGCGTGAGCTGGAACGCATGCTCCAGCGGCGGATTTGGCTCAAGTGCGGCGGCTACATCGTCATAGAGCAGACCGAGGCGCTGACCTCCATAGACGTCAACACCGGCAAGAACGTCGGCAAAACGGACCTGGAGCGGACGGTCTTCGAGACCAACCTGGAGGCGGCGGTGGAGATACCCCGCCAGCTCCGCCTCCGGGACATCGGCGGCATCATCATCATAGATTTCATTGATATGGAGGTCCAGGGGCATCGCGACGAGGTGGTCAAGCGCCTCAGCCAGGCCCTGCAGAAGGACCGGTCAAAGACCCGCGTGCGGCGGATGAGCGACCTGGGGTTGGTCGAGATGACCCGGAAACGGGTCCGGCGCAGCGTCACGGCCCAGATGACCGGCCGATGCCCGTGCTGTGGGGGCACCGGGCTCGTGCTCTCCGATACGTCCCTGGCCCTGCACGTGGAGAACACCCTCCGGCGGGCGCTCTGCCAGGCCGGGGAATCCACCGTCCAGCTCGTCTGCAACCCCAACGTCGTACAGATTCTCAAGACCCGGCACCCCGCCGTCCTCGACCGTCTGCAGGAGGAGTTCGGACGGGAGATTTCCATGCAGGCGAATCCGCTCCAGCCCTTCGACGAGCTGACGGTCAAAGGGGTGGACGACGCGAAGAAGCCGCGGCGGTCGCGGGGCAGGCGCCGGCATGTCCGGAAGAAGAGCTGACCGTGAGCCGTCCGCCGACCGCCGGCGTCATCCGTCTGCGCCCGCACCACCTGCTGTGCCTTGTGGCCTTTCAGGGCGAGGGGTACTCACCGGAGTTCGTGGAGAAGACGCGGGATCTCCAGCGCGCCCTCCTGGCTGACGGCACGGTGATCGAGCTGGTTCGCGGGCCGGACGACCTCTGCGACGGATGCCCGGAGATGAAGGAGGAGTGCGTTTCCCTCGCTCCGGATTCCGGCGTGGACGGGCTCGATCACGCCGCCTCCGCCCTTCTGGGAGTTTCCCCGGGGCGTCACCGGGCGGCGGATCTGCTCCAATCGCTGAAGGACGCCTATAGCGCCGAGCGGGGCTACGAGGTCTGCGGCGGTTGTTCATGGCTGCCCCGGATGGACTGCCCGCGGGTTATCGCAATCCGGCTGAGGGAGCTTTTCCCTGAAAAACCGACCCACGGCGGAGGACCCCGTGCGTAGAGGCGGCGACGAGAGAGGAGTGGCGCTGGCCATGGCGTTGATCGTCCTGGCGGTGCTCTCGACTTTCGCCGCGCTTCTTCTGGCCCTGGCGAACTACGAGATCGTTTCCGCCGAGGACGCGCGCCTGGCCGTCCAGTGTGAGGCGCTGGCCGAATCCGGCTGGAACCTGGTGTTCCGCGAGCTGGCCGCCACCCGCTTCGACGGCCGGTCCACCCACGCCCTGGACGCCGACGGCCGGCTGGTCGTCAACGAGGACACCCCCCTGGTCCCCCAGATCACCAGCCCGCTCACCGGCGAGGTGGTGGCGGTCATAGACGGTCCCGGCGCGAAGGAAAGTCTCGAACGGAACCTGGACGACGGGGCCTACGTCTGGCGCTGGTATCCCGGGGCCGGCTGGAGCTCACTCTCCAGCGCAGGGGTGCCGGAGGAGCTCCGGGTCATCGCCTACTACAACGACCCCGATCGGTTGAGCTTCACCATCCAGGTCGAGGCCACCCTCTACCCGACGGGGAATCCCATCACGCGGCGGCTGCGGGTCACCGGGCGCACCCAGCCCCTCGAACAGTACGTCCTCTTCTCGGCCTCGGAGCTCGCCCTGGCCGGCAGGGCGACCTGGTACGTGGACGGCGCGGTCCACGCCAACGGCGACCTCAGCCTCATGCCCGAGGGGACCAAAGTGCGTCTGGACGGCCAGGAGGTCACCTCGGCGGCCAAGCTCCTCCGCCTGCGCGACTCCTGGGGGCGGGAGGGGCTCCTGGGCGAGGTCCTGGTGGTCGTCCCCGATGAGAAGGAGGAGTCGGGCTTCCGCGAGGTGGAGTGGTTCACCGACCCCCCCTTCGATTCGGAGCACGTGGCGGAGAACGAGGGTTTTGCCTTCTACGACAACGACCCGACCAACGGCATCACCGGCTGCCAGGAGCTATTCGCGGGGGCGGTGCGCGACGGATTCATGGGCATCGGCAGCTTCCAGCCGCCGTTTTTGGCCGACATGGACTACCTCCGGCCCCAGGCCGCCTACGCCATCTTCACCGACGGCGCCGTGGTGACCTGCCTCGACGCCGACGGGGCGTACTACGCCGAGCCGCTGGCCGCGGTGGAGCGGAAGACCTTTCTCAATCCCGCGACGGGCGGGAACACGGACCTCCTGGAGCTGGACCTCGCCAGGCTGGCCGATCCCAACGGCGACGGCGATTTGAAAGATTCCCTCTGGCCCGCCAACGGCATCCTCTACGTGGGCGGCGACTGCCGCCTGAAGGGCGCGCGAGGCCTTCCCGCCGACCTGGCCCTTCTGTGTTCCGGCGACCTCTACCTCCAGGGCGACGTCAACGTCGAGGCGCCCCGCCTGCTGGAGCTCGTCGCCCCCCTGGGTAGAATCTGGCTCCTGTCGGAGAACTGGAAGGACGAAAACTCGGCACTCCCCGTCGAGCGGCGCGTGCCCACGCCCCTGCGCGTGGTGGCGGTTCTGGTGGACGGCCAGCCGGTTGTGTCCGAGGCGGGTTTCGCCGGCGGCGAGGGGACGGCTCCTCCGGCGGCCCTGCCGCTTTTAGAAGCCTGGGGGCCCGCGGCGGAAATCAACCTCGAAGGCGCCTGGATTCACCTCCGCACGGCCGTCATGGCCCCGCTCGGCTCACCGCCCAAGGAGGGTCAAATCGCCTGGCTCACCGCCGAGGCCTACACCCCGCCTTTCATCCGGCTGACCTACGACCGGCGGCTCGAATCGCAACGGCTGCCGTTCCCGCTCACCGGCGCGCGCATCACCGCCTGGCAGCGGGTGACGGAGTAAGCTCGGCTCCGCGGTGGCGAAGCGGTTTCCGTGCTCGACCAAGGGGAATAAGTTAAAGCTGATACCTCGGACATGAGGGGATACCATGCGTAAAAATGCCGTTATTTGCCTTCTGATAGCCTCCACCGCCCTGGCCGCGCCCAAGGTAAAAATCGCCTTCATGGGCATCGAGCCCAGCGGGGTGAGCGAGTCCGTGGCCTCCGGCGTTTCGGTCAGCTTCCTGAATGCGCTCATCAACACGCACCGCTTCGAGGTCGTCGAGCGGGAGCGCCTGGAGGCCCTGATGGAAGAGCAGGGGCTGGCGCTTTCCGGCTGCACGACGACGGAGTGCTTCGTTAAGGTGGGTCAACTGGCGGGCGCCCAGAAGGTGATCGTGGGACAAGTCGCGCAGGTGGGCGGGTCCTATGTCGTCAGCGTGAGGGTGGTGGATGTCTATTCGGGCCGGGTGGAGCAGTCGCTTGCCGAGAAATCGGGTAATTTGGAGGGCCTGTTGACGGTGGCTGATTCACTGGCCGTCCAGTTGTCCGGAACCATTTCGGTAGAGGGCACCGTGGTTTCGGTTTCGGGAAACACCATTAAAACCGATCTCGGAAGCCAGGAAGACATCAGCGTGAACGACATGGTGTACCTGGTGCGGTTGGGCGAAGAGTTTTATCACCCCGAGACCGGCATGTTCCTCGGCCGCGACGTCGAGGAACTGGGCGAGGCGAAAATCACCAAGGTGCTGGCCGATGAGCTCTCCGAGGCGGTCCTGGAGGGTGCGTTTTCGGTGGTCGTCGGGGACAAGGTGCGGCTTGTAAAACTGGTCAGTATATCGCCGGTTGCCGGTTCCTCCGGCGCGGGCCGCATCGCCTTTTTCTCCGACCGCGACGGGGACTATGAAATCTTCGTGATGGACGCCGACGGGCGCAACCAGACCAATTTGACCAACAACACCTGTCATGACTGTTTTCCCGCCTGGAGTCCCGACGGCCGCCGCATCGCCTTTACTTCTAGCCGCGACGGGGACAATGAGATCTTTGTGATGGACGCCGACGGGGGCAACCAGACCCAGTTGACCGACAACGACAGCGATGACTTCTGGCCCGCCTGGAGTCCGGACGGCCGCCGCATCGCCTTCTGCTCCGACCGCGACAGGGACGAAGAAATCTTCGTGATGGACGCTGACGGGAACAACCAGACCCAGTTGACCTTTAACGATGATTGGGACGAATATCCCGCCTGGAGTCCGGACGGCCGCCGCATCGCCTTTGCCTCCTACCGCGACGGGGACTATGAAATCTTCGTGATGGACGCCGACGGGCGCAACCAGACCCAGTTAACACATAACGAAATCAGCGACATGTATCCCGACTGGTGCCCGGTGGAGTAGGCCCCCCTCCCTAGCCCTCCCCCAGAGGGGGGAGGGGAAATAAGGTAGCCCTCACCCCCATCCCCTCTCCCACAGGGAGAGGGGGAAGAAATCAGGGGGGAGGGAACGTAAGGAGTCATGTGTCTGTACGTTTCGATAACCGCAAGGCCGACGAGCTCCGGCCCGTCAAGTTCACCCGCAACTACATCGAGCACGCCGAGGGCTCCGTCCTCGTCGAGTTCGGCGGCACCCGCGTGGTCTGCACCGCCACGGTGGAGCAGGGCGTCCCGACCTGGCTCAAGGGCGCGGGCAAAGGCTGGATAACCGCCGAGTACGCCATGCTCCCCCGTTCCACCGGTCAGCGGAGTAAGCGGGAGAGCTACGGCCGTCCCAGCGGACGCTCCCTGGAAATCGGCCGCCTGATCGGGCGCAGCCTCCGGTCGGTGACCAGGCTCGAGAAGCTGGGCGAGCGCACCGTCACCATAGACTGCGACGTGCTCACCGCCGACGGCGGCACCCGTACCGCGGCGATAACAGGCAGTTGGCTGGCCCTGCACGACGCGCTGGTCTGGCTCGGCGGCGGCGAGGAGACGGGCGCCCTGCCCATCAGCGACCACGTGGCCGCGGTGAGCGTGGGGGTCGTGGCCGGGGACGAGCTTCTGGACCTCTGCTACCGCGAGGACGTGGCCGCCGACGTGGACGCCAACGTGGTGATGACCGGCGCCGGGAACCTGATCGAGGTTCAGGCCACCGCCGAGGGCAAGCCCTTCGACCGCGCCTGCCTCGAACGCCTGCTCGATCTGGCCACCAAGGGGATCAACGAGCTGGTGGAGCTCCAGCGTAAGACCCTGCAAGGATAACCGATGTCCGACGCGGAGAACGAGCTGTCCTGGTGGGTGTATCCCCCGGCGCTGTACCCCTGGCGGGCCCTGGCCGGGATCGCGGTCCTGAGCCTGGTGGTCGTCTTCCTCATCTACTACGCCGGCGGTCCGACGGTGGGGATTGTCGGCGGAGCGGTCATCTTCTTCGTCCTCAACGGGTTTTTCCTGCCCTCGAGCTACTCCTTCGACGGCGAGGGCCTGGTCTGGCGCCGGCTCTTTTTCCGCTTCAAGCGGCCCTGGAGCCACTTCCGCTGCTACTACGCCGACCGCTTCGGGGTGATGCTGACCCCGGGCCATCGGCCGAGCCGGCTGGACCCCTGGCGCGGCGTGAACCTCTGGTTCGGGCCGGCCAACGACGAAGAAAATCCGAAAGGCACGAACCGAGACCAGGTGCTGGCCTTCGTCAAGCGGTACGTGAAACCCTACCGTCCCCCGTTGGACCACCGGGACGTTCTGGGTTGATCTCCCCCGTTCCCCGGCGGAGCGGGACCGGAAAGAGCCGAACATGGTGGGCATTGGAGGAGCGAAGCGTTTCGAGTGGCGGGCGTCGCCCCCCGATTGGCGGGGTCGGCACCGCATCTGCCGCGAGCTCCTCATCCACTCGGTCACGGCCCAGGTGCTCCTCAACCGCGGCATGAGCAATCCCGCCGAGGCCTTCTCCTTCCTCTACGGCGCCGTCCACCACGACCCGTTCAAGTTCCTCCATATGGAGACGGTGGTCAACCGGATCACCCGGGCGGTGGATGACGGCGAGGGCATCTTCGTTTTCGGGGACTATGACGTGGACGGCATCACGGGCACGGTGGCGCTGGTGGACTTCCTCAGCCGCATCGGCGCCCGCGTCGGCCACATGGTCCCCAACCGGCTGACCCAGGGGTACGACCTTTCCCCCAAGGTGGTGGCCGAGACGAAGGCCGCCGGGTACGGTCTCCTCGTGACGAACGACTGCGGGGTCACCGCCCACGAAGCCGCCCGGCAAGCCCGAGAGCTGGGGCTGGACCTCATCATCACCGACCACCACCTCCCCGACGAGAAGCTGCCCGATGCCCTGGCCATCATCAACGGCAACGTCGGCGGGTCCGGTTACCCCTTCTCCGGCCTGGCCGGAGTGGGGACCGTCTACAAGGTCATCAGCGCCCTGTCCAGGACCCTCGGTCGGGGGCCGGATCCCGAGGATTACCTGGACCTCGTCGCGCTGGGAACGGTGGCCGACGTCTCGCCCCTGGTGGATGAGAACCGCGCCCTGGTGGTGGCCGGACTGGCTCGGATGAACAGCATCCCCCGCCTGGGGCTGGCCGCGCTCATAGACTCGGCCGGACTGGGGGGGAGGCGGATCGGGGCGAAGCAACTCTCCTACGTTCTGGCCCCCCGTCTCAACGCCGCCGGTCGCATCGCCACCGCCGAGGTCGGGGTGGAGCTCCTGCTCTCCGAGGACGCCGACGAGGCCTACCGGCTGGCGATGCGCGTGGAGTCGCTCAATCGCCAGCGGCGGTTGATCGAGTCCGAGACGACCCGGGAGGCCATGGCCCTGGCCGAGGACGACATCGCCTTCGAGGAGGTGCCGGTCATCGTCGTGGGGAGCAACGACTGGCACCCGGGTGTGGTGGGGATAGTCGCCGCCCGGCTGGCCGACCGTTTCGCCCGCCCGGCGCTGGTCTTCGGCGAGCTGGGCCGCGGCTCGGCCCGGGGGTACGGCGATTTCGACGTCATCGGCGCCCTGGACGAGTGCGCCGACGTCATCGAGGATTACGGCGGCCACCTCCACGCCGCCGGTGTCCGTATAAAGTTTCCCAACCTGCCGGAGCTCCGGCGACGGATCAACGAAATCGCCCGGCGCAAGCCCATCGCTCCCCACCCGCTCCTCGAGATTGACGCCGAGCTCCGCCTGACCGCCATCAACGAGCAGCTCCTGTGGGAGATTGAGAGGCTCGATCCGTACGGCATCGGCAACCCCGAGCCGGTGTTCCACGCCGGTGGGGTCATGCTGGCCGACGAGCCCCGGGTCGTGGGGAAGAACCACCTCAAGCTCGTTCTCACCCAGGACGGCGCGTCGTTGGAGGCCATCGCCTTCGGGCGGGCCGATCTGGCCAGTTACCTGCCCCGCGCCCGTCCCTTCGACATCGCCTACCACCTGGAGCGCAACACCTTCCATGCCGGCTCCAACATCCAGCTCAGGGTGCTGGATTTCGACCTGGAGGAGCGTGTGGAGGGCGATCTCTCCTGTGTGTCCGTGGACGACCGTCGCGATTCGGGGGTCACGGACGACCTCTTGGAGATGGTGGCCGCGGGGCCGACGGTCATCTACGCCGGTTCGAACCGCCGCAGGACCATCCAGCGCTTCCTCGCCCTGCACGGGTATCTCCCCGCCACCGTCCCCACCGACTTCGACGACCGGCACTACCTCTTCTGGGAGACCCTGACCATCGGCGGATTCAAGGCCCTCCCCGAGGCGTGGGCCTGTGTCTGCGATCCTTTCGACAATCACTACGACGCGATTCTGTTGCGGGAGCTGGGTCGGATCGTCCGGAACCTGCACGTGGTCCTCCTCTACGAGCGGCACGACCTCAAGGAGTGGCACCGCAAGGCGCTGGACCGAGTGCGTCTGGCGGAGATATACCGCGACCTGCCCAAGGACGGGCCCTTCAACGACGACATCATCGTCCAACTGAGCGGCCGGTGGCTGACCCGGGGAGAGGCCCGGCTGGCCCTGAGCATATTCTTGGATCTGGGGCTCCTGACCCGCCGGAACGGCAGCTACGAATTGGTGTCGGTGCAGGACCGGCGGGACCTCACCAAGAGCTTCACCTACCAGCGCCTGGTGCGTTTCGGGACCGAGGGGCGCCGCTTCTTCCGCCAGCAGATGGAGCTCGAGGGCCAAGAACTCCTCCAGCTCCTGTTGAACATCTGTAGCACCGTCGGCTAGGACGGCCTTTCTTGCGTGGACTGACGCTTTTATCCATCGCTCTTGCCAATCTCGCCGCCGGTCAGGCGGTCGTCTCACCCCACGGCGAGCTCATCCCGCCGATTTCGGGCCCTCCGTCCCCCGCCGCCCAGGATTACTCGCCGGCGCCCTACTCCGACGAGGTGGCGGCGCTGGTGGACCTCGTAAACGCCGGGGATGTCGAGGACGCCCTCGACCTCGTCCTCGCCGAGGATACCCGCTTCACCCCAACCGAGGGTTGCTTCGACACCGGCGCCTCGCTGACCGCCTCCCTGCTCGCCTGGGGCTACGGGGTGACCGAGGATTCCTTCTTCACCACGCTGGTCTTCTCCGACGCGGATTCCGCTGGGGAGGACCTGTGCGCCGTGGGGCAGGCCGGGCTCATCTACACATCCTCCGACGGTGGCGTCGTCTGGACGCGCCGGGACGACGGGTCCGATCCATCGAGCCTCTACGAGGTGGCCTACGCCGCCGACGACCCGTCGAAGGTCTCCGCGGCCGGTTCCTCGGGGACCTTTCTCACGAGTGCCGACGGCGGGGCGACCTGGACGGCCTTCGAGCTTCCCGGCGAGGGCTCCTTGACCGTCACCGCCCTCGAACGGCCGTCGGCCGGCGTGATCTACGTCGCCGGCTACACCCCCGACGGGATGGCGGCCCTGAAGAGCACGGACGGCGGCGCGAGCTGGAATTATCTGGCCCACGGCTTCCCGGCCGGCGCCACCTGCTTCGGGATGTTCTTCCTCGACGAGGATACGGGCTGGCTCTGCGGCGGGACGACCGGCTCGCCGTATCGGAGCTGCATCTCCCGGACCACGGACGGCGGGGAGACCTGGGAGCTCTGGTCGGCCGTCGGCCCGCTCGTCGTCAACCTGTCCTTCGCCGACGCCGACACCGGTTTCGCCGTGGGGAACGACTACGAGACGATTTTCAGAACGACCGACGGCGGAGCCAATTGGGAAACCGTCCACAGCTTCGACGGACCGGATTACGAGTACCTGGGCGATGTCGAGGCGCTGTCGGTGACGAACGCCGTGGCGGTGGGTTACGGGGGCTGTGTGCTCTCGACCGACGACGGGGGCGATGTGTGGGGATACCTGCGCGAGCCGTCCGACGAGCCCGACTGGGGGCACCGGACCGCACTGACGGTCGTGGACCCCGAACGCTGGTTCGCCGCGGGCTACGGCGCCTTCGAGCGCACCGACGACGGCGGGATTGGTTGGTACAACGGAATCGCCGAACTGGGCCTGCCGCCGGCGGTGAACATCTACGCCTTCAAGACCGGCGCTTCGGCGGAGCCCGGCCCGCTGATAATCGCCCCGTACGACTGCGCCTCGGAAAATCCGTGGTTCGACGCGCCGGGGGCCGACGCCAACGGCTCGGGGACGGCGGCGGCGCTCGTCGCCGCGAAGGTGCTGGGCGCCCTGGAGACCGGGCGTAACCTGGGCTTTCTCTTCACCGCCACCCGCTATTCGGGGGGGGATTTGGGCCAGTCCGGCGGTCGCAGGTTTTTAGCGAAAAACCCCGGCTTCGAATGCCGGGCGATTCTCGACCTGGAGGCGGTGGGCTACGCCAACGACGCGAACCGGGACCTCCTCCTGACCGGCAACGTCCCGGGAGAGGAGCTGACGGACGCCGTCTACGGCTACGCGCACGACTACGTCCCCGGACTCACCCTCTACCGCACGACCAACGGCTTCGATTTCGGGCACGACCACGGCGCCTTCTGGGACGCCGGCTTTCTGGCGGTGCTCCTCGGCGAGTACTATCCCGAGGAGGACGAGCGGAACTACAACATCGGCACCGTCCACGACACCCGCGACACCCTGAGCCCGGGTCAGATGCTACACGCCGCCCGGCTCGCCACGGCCTTCGCCGCCGCCGAGGCGCTCTTCGCCGACGAGGTGGCCCTGGAGCCCCGCGACCCCTACGTTTTCCCCAATCCCTTCCGGCCCGGGCGGGGGCACACGACGCTCACCTTCGCCGGGATGCCGGCCGGCGGGCTGATTCGGGTGTACGATATTTCGGGTTCGCTGGTCTACGAGGGGACGGCCGACGAGGGGCCCTACGTCGAGGACGGCCTGGCCACCTGGCGGCACACCTGGGACGCGACCAATTCCAGCGGCGTCCCCCTGGCGGGCGGCGTGTACATTTATTACGCCCAGGGTCCGCGCGGCGACGCCGTGGGCAAGCTGGCGGTGATTCCCTAAAGAGGCTCGCGTGACTGATTACCGGCCCACCATCGCCTTCGAGGTTCACCTTCAGCTGGACACCGCGAGCAAGGCGTACTGCGGCTGCGCCGTCGTCTTCGGCGCCGAGCCCAACACGGTCGTCTGCCCGGTCTGCACCGGCCAGCCCGGCGCGCTCCCCGTCCCCAACCGCGGCGTGTTCGAGAAGGCCGTCCGCGTGGCCCTGGCCCTGGGCTGCGAGATTGCCGAAAAAACCCACTTCGACCGGAAGAACTACTTCTACCCCGACCTGCCCAAGGGTTTTCAGATAAGCCAGCACCCGGTGCCCGTCGGGCGCGCGGGCGAGCTCCGCTTCCCCGCCGAGCGCTACGGCGAAGAGGCCGATGCGGTCGTCAAAATCAGCCGGGTGCACGTGGAGGAGGACACCGCCAAGGCCGTCCACGATTCCAAGGGCGACACCCTGATTGACTTCAACCGCTCCGGGGTGCCGCTCATGGAAATCGTCACCGAGCCCTGCATCCCCACTCCCGAGATCGCCCACGCCTACCTCCTGGCGCTGAAGAACACCCTGGAGTACCTGGACGTCTCCTCGTGCAGCATGGAGGAGGGCTCGCTGCGGGTGGACACCAACATCTCCGTGGCGCCGGCGGGTTCGAAGAAGCTGGGGACCAAGGTCGAGGTGAAGAACCTGAACTCGTTCAAGGCGGTCAAGGCGGCGCTGGAGTACGAGTTCGAGCGGCAGACGGGGATTCTGGCCTCGGGGGGGAAGGTGATTCAGGAGACGCGGCACTGGGACGACCGCGAGGGGACGACGCTGCCCGGCCGGGTGAAGGAGGAGGCGATGGATTATCGCTACTTCCCCGAGCCGGACATCCCGCCCTTAAAAATTCCGCGGGAGTGGGTGGAGGAGATACGGGAGAATCTGCCCGAGCTGCCCCAGCGGGCGCGCGAGCGTCTGCACGCCGCCGGTCTCTCGGGTTATGACGCCTGGGTGCTGGTGGCGGAGCGGAACCGGTTGCGCTACTTCGAGGCGGTCGTCGCGGCCGACGTTCCCGTAAAAGCGGCCGCCAACTGGGTCAACGGCGACCTTGCGGCGCTCTCGAAGGAGGAGGGCCGCGGCTTCGGCGACTGCCCCCTGCCGTCCGACCAACTCGCCGAGCTCATCGAATTGGTCGAGGGCGGGAAGCTCAGCGGGAAGGCGGCAAAGGAGGTCCTGGGACGGGCGTACAGGGGCGAGGGCTCGCCGGCGGAGCTCTTG
>Ga0307378_10004111_pt1 | contig 20975 bp, 18 predicted proteins | sample UN1MG_FD_202238 | JGI IMG/M metagenome (GOLD analysis project Ga0307378, IMG submission 202238) | Soil microbial communities from Risofladan, Vaasa, Finland - UN-1 | ecosystem: Environmental > Terrestrial > Soil > Coastal area > Acid sulfate soil | place: Finland: Risofladan, Vaasa | collected... | reverse complement strand
AGAAGAAGGATCGCGTAATCTCTTTTTCCCTTAGGGTCGCCTCTGTCTACAGCTTTAAGAAGCTTGTCTATGTCTTCTCTCTTCCAGCAGTAAGGGATAATTGCATTTCGCCTGATCATCACCTTGGAAAGGGACTTGCTGATGTCTTTATCTGTAAAGCCCTGGTCATATAGAAGGGTAAGGTAGTTTCTGAGTACATAAATAATTGTAGAGATATATTTAGGTTTGCAGTCCCTGTAGCCAGAAAGAAAAGTAGTAAGATGTTTTGCATGGATCGATCTTGAAGAACTAACTCCAGATGTATCTAAAAAGGTTAAGAATTTATTTACTTTCTCGGTATTGCAGATAACGGTTGATCTGGCATGTTCCCTATATACAAGCTCTTCCTTGAAAGCATGGTATTCCTCTTCAAACTGTTGAGGGCACAGGTAAGGGGGAATTTTTGGACGCATCTTAAACTTAACAGTCCCTGTTTGGATATAGTCCAAAAGTACTTGAAGTGGTTTTGCTACAGTATTAATTTTTCTGTTACCAGTACCGTAGAATCCCTCAATTTTATATCCTGTCCGAAAAAACACATAGTCGATGCAGACTTTTTCATTAAAAGTGGAAATCTTATTTGCCTGCATATATCTTAGGATACCGTTATAGATATAGCTATGAGTACCGATAGCACATTTGGAATATTTCTGGTATTCCAGTTCTTTTAAGACCGCCTTGATTGATTCTTTTAATAACTGTATCTTGATCACAATAAACTCCCTTCATAAAATAATATTGGGAAGTTTATTATGAATTATTATGGTGAGTGATTAAAGGTAAAAGCCTTATATTATCATGCCTATACTGCTACACTCACCATAATGTAACACTCTACATAATGACGCTTATGGAGAGCTCTCCATAAGAGGCATAGTTTTGCCACCCATCTGGTTGAAGCTGGGGTTGATCTTTTTAAGGTTCAAAAGTTACTGGGTCATGCAAGCTTGGATACTACAAAAATTTATATTAATTTTAACAGCTCACAGATGGCAAAAGCTGTCGATAGGTTATAGGCAAGGATATAAATAGTTATATAACTCAAAGGTTGATGATAAAGAAATTAATTCTTATGATTTACCTACTAACTATATAGAGAAGAAAATTCTTAATGTATTTAACTTTGACTTTGGTATTAAAAAATGGCATTTATAATTATAGTCTCTAAGTTTTTTTGGTTTGAAGAAACTTAGAAGAATACTTCATCTCATAATCGAGTGATATTCTATTATTTTTCTCTTCCGCAGCATTTTTTAAACTTTTTCCCACTCCCACATGGACAGGGCATATTTCTTTCACTACCTTTCATCCCAACCATTATCTTCGAAGGCTTATCATCAGGATATTCTTTAATACTACTCCTAAAGATTGTTCTCTTTCCAAGCCACCCTTGACTGATGAATTCTTTTTTCAACTCCTCAGCCTCCTTGTTTTCTTTTTTAGTCCATTTACTTGCATTAAAATACATAAAATCTTCAGAACGTTCCTCAGATATGCCAGTTTCCGTAGCCAAGCCAATAATATCTAACGCTTCGGGATATTCTAACTTTAAAATTTGTAAATGGCTTCCTAATAGCTCATGTCTTGCTTGCCTATACTCTTTATATGGGATATTTTTTAATTTTGTAAGAAGCAGAAAAAGGTAATATGGTTCACCCGGATGCGAGGGAAAAACTGTTTTAATTGCTTTCTCATTTCCAGGTGTTTTTGCGATTAATTCATGTATTACTGTTGCCAATAACCTACGCCGTGTTCGATTTTCTTTTGCTAATAATCTAAATATTTCTTCTTGGCTTTTAATGTTTGGATGTGACAGATGGTATGATGTTCCAGTTGTGATATGAAATATAAATTTTTCAATAAGTCTATCCCATGAATAACTAATCTCATTAGCTTTGATTTGCGCCAATCTTGAAGGATGTTTACTAAAACTGTCCCATATACCCTCATCAATTACAATCCCATCAATTGTTTTTTTAGAATTAGGTAAAAATGTATGCTCTTCGTTTTCGTCAATATATTTGAGGTAGTGTCCAAGCAAATCATCTTCACCTGCAGACCCAATCAGCTTACCACTTTGTATTAACTCCTCTTTTTTTGTAAGATACCGGATAAAGTCTGAAATAGTATCCAATGTTTTCATTACTACTTCAAGAGAAGTATCATCAAATACATGAACATAACCTTTTTGGGGGTTGACTCGACCTATGGCAAATGGAATACATTGGTGATCTTGTGTATTAATATGCATATCTCCAATAATGTGTGGGGATACCATAAGGCTTCCGCTTCCTCCGAGGTGCTTAATACATTTTTTTGATGCTTCATGAGCAACTATAATACGATGAACTATTGCATTTTCCTTTGAAGGAATTGCATATGGAAATGGTTGAGTACATTTTTTGTCAATATAAATAGTATGTGGATAATTAAGTATCCACCTCTCTGCACCCCATATTTGATTTGCAGAATCTCTGACTGCTTTTTTATACCATCTACTCCAATCTAGTTGGGTATCTCCACTGTTTAAAAATGCACATTTTTTATCGGAGAAAATAATTATATGGTTTTCAAAAACAACTAAAACATCACATAATTCTTTACCGTCTCCCTTAGCCTCTGATCGTTTAGAATTTGTTCTTCCTTGGTCACGAAATAAATTTGGATAACTCCATAATGAAAGGAATGTTTCATTACACAAACGACTTAAATAGACTTCTGTATTAGTGGAGCCATAAGATTTATTAAGTATTGTTTGTGGATAGTTTACTTTCATAAGTTTTTAAGACAACCATATATGGTCGATTTGCCTCCTGTACAAATAATAACTAATCAGAAAAATATAATTTTCATACACTAAAAATATAAAGCTTAACTGAACCTGGAAAAAGAGAAATATTTTTCAAAGTTTATTGTTGTATGGACAATATTATATTGATGATATCATAAAAAATCGAGGGATTAATTTTTTTATTTATCCTCTTTTTCAATATTTTTTCTGTAACGGTAAAACTCAGTAGTACGACGTTAGAGCGTACCACTGGAGTGTCTTGTTTGATTGCAATTTAAGTATCTTTTTTCGTTCTTATGCTTGTATCTTGGGAATAATCCAAAAGATGTTCCTTGATCCAGAAGTAGTGCATATAAGTATAATGCCATACAATTTCTATAAGTTTCTGAACCGATTGCCTACAAACATTCTCTGTATGTATGTTTTCCTCTTTGAAAGTGCTTTCGAGTTTTCTTAACGCATCAAGTTCTTTAAAATGATCTAATGTCCGTTTTGCGTTGAGTAGTCGAGAAAGATGGCCTTTAAGTTCAATTGATATTTCTTCATTATTTTCTAAGAGAGTTTTTGCGGCAAGACGAGTTGCACCAATCATTGTTTCTAATTTTAAATTACTTTCTGAAATATACCTATATTGGTCTATAGCTGTGACAATCGGAAGGATGCTTTCCAAACGCTCACGTATTCCGATTTCACTGTTGTCTAATATCCTGCAAATTTCCTGAAAGCGTTCTTCATTTGTAATGAATTTTTCCTCAAGTCCTGATTTTTCAGCTAGTTCAACTCCAGTTAAAAGAGTCCCAAGACAGAGTTGAAATATCTGGCGACCGTATGAAAGAAGGGACTGATATTGCTGACCTTTACTATTTTTTATTGAGTCCGTGGCGATAAAATTTAATCGCTGAGAATTTCCTTCATGTACAATCTGTGAGCGCGCATTATAGAATTGCATTGCCCAAATATTCAATCGCGGAATTCTACCTAGAAGCAATGAAATCGCATCTGTTAAGCGATCACTTTTTTGGTCTGAGGGCAAGTTCATTAATGCTTCAAAGGCTATGGAGAGGTCAACAATAGCAGCTGCAGAATCATTCGCCTCACTATTTGCAGTATTAAACCATTGCAAAGCAGTGAAAACTCTTTTTGATGTTTTTGTTACAGGCTTCCGTAGTAACTCGCATAGTAACCGATAGTCACATCTTGATTTCTCAGCTCGAGCTATATCCAAGCTCAAGTCCTGCGAAATATTAAGTATTAAATGCGGTTTTGGACCATATAACCGGGAACCTTTTGTAACCCAAAAGTGATGCCTAAAGTTATACAAACCTGCATACCCATTAATTTCACCACGATTGTCAGCTACCAGTTTTGGGGAGTTTTGTATTTCTTCCACATGGAAATTTGGGTAAACGAGACTTTTAAAAAAACGCCCAGGTGAGAAAACTGCCATGCTTGCGTGTTCAGGCGAAAGGAATATGTCTCCAAACTCATGACGTGGTGAAGCATAGCAGTATGCAACTACTGCTTGTATATTTTTTAATTGTTCGATTTCAGGTTCTGGATGGTTCATATCAATAAATGGAATAAGTGCATAGGATGCGGATTTTATTCGCAGATTATCCTGTAAAAATAGCATGCTTGCTATATCATTCACATAATCAGCCTGTTTAGCTGTGAGTTCATCAGTGATGCATGTGGAACGAAATGTTAATTGACCGATAGATACAGCATTGCTTGTCTTTAAATATGGGAACACTGCGTAGCTGTAATTTTGACACTTTGTTTTCATACCATGTTTTTTTAAAGCCGAACATCTTAATATACGAAATCTTATTATATCAAGTTTTATCAACATGATAAAATAAATTATCTAAAATATTGGCTATAAATTTAAAAAATCTCCTGCGTCAGATTATGGAATTACAAGGTCATTCTTTTTGAATAAGAAGACCTATGATTTGCTCCATGTTTTATATAAAAAGTCACAAGAATTATATAAAAAGCTGTATGACGATTATCTATCCATGGGAAATTTCACTAAGTTAATATTATATATTTATATTACTGATAATATAGAGAAAAAAATTCTTGATGTATTTAAATTTGACTTTGGTATAAAGAAAATAACTTAAGAATAAATCTAATTGGTTTTATTCATGAAATGCTACTCTTCTATTGTTACCTTTGAACCTTAAAAAATCCACTTTTAGTATTTTAACAAACCTTCCTAAATTTATGAATAACAGGATATCCAATACGAAAGAATACAAATATTTTATCAGGAAACTTACTCCTGGCTTTCTAAGTAGTGTCTAGCCCATTGTCTCCAATGTATTCCTTTAAAAAAAACTTTGGTTAAAGATAGTAAAAAGTAATCCGGGGAAGGTAAAAGAACTAAAAATCATATATCAGCTACTGTGCATAGTTGTTATTGTATCAAGTTCTTAACTTTATTAACTGATATTTTGCCTTGCACATCACCAAATATTTTGATGAGCTTTCTGTAATCTGTTTCTGATAAAAAACCTGCATCTTCTATTTTACCAAAGTAATTAAAATTAAATTTTCTCCCAATAAATTTAATTTTTTCAGCTGCTTGATCATATTCCATTCCTATAACACCAGAATTGCAGTCATGACCTCCGTAAAGATATGCAACTAATAATGCAAGGTTGTACAATCTTGTCCCAATAACTTTTGCTTCTTCTATTGAATTCTGCTTTAGCAAATCTGTCAGTATTTTTCTCAGTTTGGTTCTCTCCTCTCTCAAGGAAGCTGGGCTTGGGTCTATATTTGAGAAATCATTATTTCCAGGAATTTCAATTTGACCGGACCATCTTTTTGCTTTTTCAACTATTGATGTCATCCAAACAGGTATTGATTTTGTCTTTTCAAGATCTGAAATTATCACTAAAGCTCTTTTAAGGTTACGAACAAGTCTTTCCTCGATTAAAATTCTGGCCAGTTCTACTTTTACTTCTGTTTGGCTAGGGTTAAGTGCAATTGACTTATCTAAATGATCAACCACTAAATTGAGATATTTTTTTCTTTGATCCCCTCGAACAAACCAAGCAGAATAGTTCCTATATGCAATACCAAGTAAATAGTGAATTTTAGGGTTGTCACATTGTATGTTTTTTTCGAAGCTCTCTATTTCCTTAAGCATTTGCTCTGCGCACTTAGTCAAATCCTTTTCAGTCGTCGGAGCATAAGGGCTTGAAATATCAGAAATTTGGTTTAATTGTTCTATTATTTCCTGTTCATTTAGGTTATTATTCATTTTGTAAAATTCCTTTAATCAAATGCAATTATTTATAAAGTTCCTAGATTTTATAAAGAGCAAATCTTTTAAGTAAATAGAGAGAGAGTTAAAAACTCTACTCTGAGTTAAGCGTTTTAACATTTAATATTCAGAATTAAGAAATTGTTTAAATTCATCTCGAATTTCTGCTTTAATCTCTTTGGAATAATCAAGTTTTCCTATACACCCATCGAAAAAGTGATATAATTCATCCATCCGCACTTGTAAATTTGGTAGATTCACTCTTTTCTGTCCACTAATTACATTTCTTAAATCTTTAGTAATTGGGTATCTGAAAGTAAATGAAGACCTATCAAAATCATGGAATTGTTTAATATATTCCTCAACCACCTTAATATCATCTAACTCGTCTTTGTTAGCTTCTTCCTCTAGATATGGTTTTATTTTGTTCCATATTTTTATTAAACTATGATTAATATCTTTGAGAATATTAAATTTTATTTCTTTAGTATCTTCCGAGTAAGATAGGTAAATAATTTTCATAACAAGCTCAAGATATTGCCTATACAGGAAACAAACTGGATAAATTACTGTATCAATCTTGGAAATATCTTGTGAACTGACAGCATTTTCAATTAAGCTATCAGCTGCTTCTTTATAACCTTTCATATAACCATAAAATTTAGCTTCTATACCTCCTTCCCATCCAAAATGAGAAAATTTATATTTATTACCAGAATTAATAAACAATTTTGCGTCTTTTGGAGGCCATGGAATTTCTTCATCAAAAATCATAATTACTCCCTTCGAATATATCAATTAATAAATTTTATCTACTATTCCCAGAATATACAATGTTGTGGTTAAAGAGACTAATGTTCTAAAAGGCTAAGTGTATAAATCTATAGCATATATGCTGTATTAGCAGATGTTACTAGATCTTTTTTTAATTGATTTTGCCTTTTTCAAATTCAATCTTTTTTAAATCATCATAGAATCTTTTAATCGTATCTTGCATCAGCCAATCTCTATTATGCTGAGGCCATGTTTCTAACCCCTTTTTTGAATAGTAAATAAACATATTATGAATGGTACCAAAAATATTCTGACATGCTTGATCATAATCTTTGCAATCTTCCGGAGTCATAGGGATATTCCCAGATTGAATAATAAGATCATTAATTCTTGGTTCTCTTTCCTGCATTTTCATTATAAAATTATCTTCAGAAATATCTCCACTTTTGAACTTTTCAAAGTAATTAATTGCTTGTTTAGCAAGTTCTACCATTTCATTCAGAATAGGATAAATAGCTTCTAGTACTTCCTCTTTTGTACCATAACTACTTTCTAAAAAGTTTTTATGTGATTTATACTTATCATTCCAAAAAACTTCTATATCCCCAATTTTTTCATTACCATTTAAACCAAGTGGACGCATATTTTTAGGTAAAAATTTATCTACCCAATAAGTACGACAAATCCAATTTGCATGCTGGATGTCCTTTAAATCATATGCTATAAATAACCACACCACATGGGCTGGAATCTTTCCCCATCGGGCTTTAACTTGTTCATTACGATAATAGTTACTATATTTCAATTTTTCTGTTGCTTCTTGAATAATTGTTCTAATCACATCTTTTGGATAATGTTTGTCTAAAAGAATAAAAGCAGAATAACGTTTTGCTCCAGCATGGCTTACATCTCTTTGTCTTAAGATCGTGTATGATATTTTTTCTCTAACCTCCATTTCCAAAGTTAAACCTTCATCTCGTACATGCCCATTCGTACAGGTACCCATATTATCGTAAGGTATTCCATCTTTTGGACAGATTTTCTCATAAGCAATAAACAAACGTGCAAGATCTTGGGCATCAATAATAAGGTAGTCGCAATCTGCATCAATAGCAGTTTGTATAAAATCCCTTTGTGCATCATCTTGAATATTTCCAACAGCTCCAAAAACTATTAATTCAAGTCCTAGAATTTGTCGCATTTTAGCAAATTGGTGAGTTATGTCTCTACTTGAAACTTTTTTAAAGCTTTTTCCTTTTAGAATAAAAGCAGTTAACCTTTTGTCTCCCCTTATATGAACATGGCTTGTTAGTATATCTACTATTTCTGTAGGACCATGAGGAGTTTCATTTGGATCATATAAGATCTCTCTAATAAAGCGCTCAATTTCGTTTTTTTCATCCAAATTTCTAATATTAGCAAGTATCTCCTTATTGATAGTAGAATCCGGAATAGTTTTGGCTTCCAAAAACTCATCTATCTCATGTATTTTAATAAATCGTCCCATTAATAACACCTCATAGTAAAGTAATTAAACAGTTGTAGACAATATAATATGGACATCCGGAGTTGCTTAGAGAAACAAAGCAATTTGAGCGAAAGGCAAAAACCCTGAGCAAGAATCTCGCTGTTATACATGTGTCTAAGTTCATATTTAGATATAATGCCTTATTACTATTCTTTGATATTAGAATCTTTTGAAAATACCAATTGTTGTAGAAATCCAACTCCATGGCGCCAACATATTTTTCATAAAGAAAAAGATCACTCTACCAATATTTGTAAATAAAGCTTTCCAGACGTGAGTATATTTTTGTAAAATATCATCACCAATAATTGATTTATTTGAATATGAAAAAGGATTCGAATTTGGTTCCATTGACGAGTAAAATGATTTTATTCCCCAATTAGCCCAATTTATATTCAATATTTCTTTTATCATAAAGTATGGACCAAGAATTGATCCTAAAATCCCAATAATTCTAAGTAAATATAATAACCAATCCTGATTTATATGAAATTCTAATTGCATCCCAATCCAAGTTGCTATAATGAAATTAATAAAAATTGCGAGAGTAATAATTAAAATAGATAGAACTATAAAGATACAAAATGTTATTTCAAGAGTAAAAAGTGGGCAAAAAAGAAATGATGATAATAATATAAGAATAATGCTAATTAAAAAGATAATACTTATACTACGGCTATCAAAGAAATCTGATATTTTGTCAAGCATAATTTTTAATCCTTAATTAAATATCAACATATTATGCATAGTGTACAGCTTAAAATAATCAAATACCTCGTTTATGCCTTATTCGTTATACAAAATAACTTCATAAAATTTATTTAAATCTGCATGTTTTTAAAAGTAGTATTAAACTTCAAGTTATGCCAAACTGATTTAATTCTAACAAATAACACCAAATATACAAAATTTATATTGGACCCAGAAAAGAGAAATATTTATAGGACTTATCAACATTATGTTTATATCCAAACACTTATTCCAGGTAAGAGCCAAAATATGAACTAGAAATTATTTATCCTGTGTAGTTCGAGGAAGTATTTAGTAAGGGAGAAGGAGAGATAATTATTTCACTCTCTTTATAACTTCAAATAGACTACCCCAAACTATACTTAAATCATCTTTTATTTCTTTTAAATTATCTCCTAAAACAGTAACCTCCCCGGCATTAACTCTGTATGTTAATTGATTTAAATTATTTCCAATCCTCTTTAAATCTACTATAAGATCTCTTATCCCTGGTATTACCGTTATCTTTTTATCCAGTACACACTTTCTGATATATTCACTCTGGCTATAGTATGTTTTGGATCTGTTATCTCTAAAAGCTATATATTCTTTATCATCTAAATAACAGGATATATGATGTTTTCTCTTTCTTTCTGGATGCTTAGGATTTATATTCAAAATATTTATCCTTCCTAATTAAAGGGTTTGGGGATTTCCCCAAATTTAAAGTATGTGTGGCACACATACATATCTTGCCTTACTTATATTAATATTCCTTCTATTTACCCGTTTTAAAATATCTTAAAACAGCATAAAGGAGAAAAAATCTTTTTACAACTTTGATTTAAAACTTACTATTCTTCCGGCTAATTGTGGCTTGATATGAGTTTAGATCCAGTTACTTTAACTCCTGAGGGTTGATACTGGTAGGTTGCTTCCGGGTTGTTATTATACTTAGAACCTGTCCGTCGTCAAGGTAGTATTTTCCTTTGCGAGCATAAACCGCTAAAGCTATTTATCCCTCTCAATTCTCCTGCGGAGGACCGTAAAATCTCCACCTTGACTTACGGCCAGAACCTTCGCCTGCTTTCCCCCATGCGGAAGCAAATTATTATTTTAAAGAAAAGGAGAAGAAATATATAAGTAGTGGGGGTTAATTAAAGTTATACAGAAGTAAATTAATGTTAGGAGATAAACATTAATATTAAAAATAATCTAAATACAAAAATAGCTGAAGGTAATGTTTCTTTAAGAAATATAATTGAAGAAGATTTAATTAAGAGGATAAAAGGATTATCCTCAGAGGAGCTACTCGGTGCCTATAGGAGTCTTGGTGGTCTAAAGACTAAAAGTAACAATAATTTAAGGATCAGGGAGAAAAATAATCAATTAGGAAAAGATATCATTAGAGAATACACTACACAATTGCGGTCTCAGAATAAAGCTAGCTTGACCGTTAAAGATTACATAAATATATCAGTTAAGTTTACCTCATATATAAGAAAAAATAGGATTAATCTGGAGTCTTTAGCTATGAGTGATATCGACGGGTATCTTTCTTTAGTTAGATCCAGGAATATTTCAAATAATACATATGCTAAACTTATAAACTGTATTAGGTCATTTTTAAGGTTTCTTAACCAAAGGGAATATATAAAGAAAGATTTTGCATCTCTTATAAAGATTCCATCAAAAGTAGAATCAATTAAAGAAGAGTTGTCATACCTGGATATAAAAAATATTAAAAATTATTTGTCTGTAAGAAAAGAAAAATACAAGAATGAAAATTTAAGGGACAAGATAATTTTTAATCTAGGGATTGACTGCGGACTTAGAAGACAGGAGTTTATAAACTTAAATTGGGAAGATATAAATCTTAAAGAGAGCTCTATTAATATAAAAAATTCAAAAGGCAGAAAAAATAGGGTTGTCTATTTTAATAAAGATTTAAGAGAGCTCCTATATTTATATAGAAAATTAAATGGAAAATATATAAATGCTCTAATCAGGGGATCACATGGAAAAAGAATAACAAAATGTTCGTTGCAAAATATAATATCTAGAATTTTTAAAGAGTCAAAAACTTATAAGAAAAAATCTTACCCTTCATAGTTTAAGGCATACATATGCAGAGAGACTAAGAAGGAGGGGGGTAGATCTACCAACAATCAGCAAGCTTCTGGGACACTCAAGTCTTGACACCACTGACATTTATCTGCATGTAAATAAAGATGATTTTAAAATGGCAGTATTATAGTGTAAGGTGTTAGCAATATTAAGCCTAATAGAGCTTAAGCCTATAGATTATATTATCCATGAGAATAAAATCAAATTTGAACCTATCAAATATTTTGTAAATGCCAATTGGTATGAACAGTCATCTATCTGCTCCAAGGTGTGAAATTTCGAACCAATTTTTAAATGAAATTATAAAATTAAAAAAAATATTCTAATTTAAATCAATTATATTATTTTTACAAAAAATCTTTCACCTGCTATCTTATTTTATGTAAAAAAAGTAAAATAAAAAGCAAACATCTTTTTAATATTAATACTTTGAATATTAAATTGATTTTAAAAAAAGAAAATATGCGGACACTTATATGCAACCTGTAATAAATGCATTTTCACATGGCATGTGGTCAATAGTACTGCCTATAGTGATTATAGGTATATTAATAGGTTCCTTTTTTGGAGTTATTGTTTTATTTTTACGCAAACGTTTAGAAAAAAATCTTCGTAATTCTAAAAGAAGATATAGGAATTAATAAAATTTATTATTACCTATATACTATTTAAATTGTAGGATATTTTCATAAAGTGAATTATAAAATAGATATCTAATAATTTTTAAATAGCTGCCCCGAGTTGTGAAACTTCGAACCAATTTTTAAAATCCTTATATAATTTGATTAATTTCCATAAGAAATTAGGTTTCTAGTAATATATAAAATAAATTTGTAATTTTATGGTTTAATTATTTAATCCATGGCATTTTTTATATTTCTTACCAGAACCACAAGGACAAGGATCATTACGTCCTGGTTTCTCAGTAGTAATTGTCTGTTGGGTTTTTTCTTCAAGGTGAGATTTGCCTGATATCAATTCAGCATCTGAAAATCTACCATGCAGGATAATTTCTATTTTAGATATTGCATAAGGAATTTTATTTGCCAACTGAACAACTAGCCAACGCCCGCATTTACCTTGATCCATTTGAACAGCGGACCTAATTAATTCCTTATGCCAATAAATATCGTCGGCATTAGTAATACTCAATCCAATAGAAAGTGCTGTAAAGGGTATACGAAATGTTCGTTGTCTACCTTCAATTCTGGCTGAATCTAGGGTTTTAAGGATTTCCTCAAATTCATTTCTTCCCATTGAGAGAATTATTGATCCAACTTCAAATCTACCTGGTAGATGAGAATCTCTCAGTGCATTAATAAAATCTTTCATCTTAGAGTGCATTTTTTGTATAGGTACCTCAGGTGAATCACCTGCACTTTTCTCTGCAAAATAGTAATCAATATCACGCATATAGGATGGGTCAAAAGTGATACGGTCCATATCTCTTACGGGTAATTTATGATAGCAGTTTATTTTATTATATAAAGCTATATGTTCAATTTCATCATTCTGACTTAGTGTAGTTTCAGAAGATGCCATAAGTCGTTGTTCAAGAAAATGAATGAACTGTATTTCATTACCCTTAAAAAGCTCAACAACAATTCTCAAATCATCAATAGAGATATGCCAAGGATAGGATTTGCTTAAATTAGGGTCAAGAATAGATAATACCGCTATTTTTGCTCCCACCCAACCTAAATCTTCACGGGTTATTATAATACGAAAAATTTTACGAAAATCTGAGTGTTTAATTTTGAAAATTGTATTCTTGCAGTTTTTATCGAAAAAAACGACTTCATCTGCTGATTTTATATATCTTTCTGCCCTTTCAGATTGTCGCTGACCTTCAATTATCAAATCGGATAACTTTTTCGAAATATCTTTAGGAGCGCCTCGAGATGCACCATCTGAAAATCCACCAGATTTTACTTCCACTAAAAATAAAGTATCATCAACACCAAGTAATATATCTAGTTCTGTGTAATTTCCTGATTCATCAGGATTAGGATAGTATAAATTTTGAAATGTAAAATCAGGTTTAATAATTGAAGTTAAAAGATCTTTTGATTCGGATTCAATACAATCAGATTTTTTCTTGGCCATTGTAGAGATTTGGTTAGGATATTTCTGAAATAAATCAGCCTCAATAATTTCTGCTATATGATCCTCAAATCCAGAATGATAAGATATATAAAATTTGCCATTTACTTCCAGGAATGGCTTATAGTGAAGTACAGAGGTTGAAAGTGGACTTAAATCATCGTAGTCAGGTCCTGCTAGCGTAGTAAGAATTGATTCCCCTGGCTTTACAGATAGTAAAGATAGAAAAGCTTTTGGCAAGGAAGTTAAATCCTTAATATCAAATATTGCCGAGGTGAAGGTAAGTCTCATTTTTTCTTGCATCTCTTCATGTATAGTTTTAAACTCTTCTGATATAACTGCTTGTCTAGTTTGCTTAATCTCTTCGGAAGATGCTTCTGGGTCTACTCTATATCCTTTTTCTTTTAATTTTTGCATAAAAGATTCAGATAAATCCATAACTTCACTATATCTATCTAAAACACCTGTCTTTTTGTATTCGTCGATTTTTTTTAAGCCTTCAATGATTTTCTCAACACCAACTTTGTAAATTTCTTCTATCCATTGTTCAAATGGTGCCAAAGAAGTCTTAAAATAATCAGTTAAGAAAAAAGGATAACGATGAACCCTTATTAGCAAACGTCTCATATCTAAAATAAATCTCAGTTCGTCTATTTCAGATGGGGGTGTTGTTAGAGTTCCTCTGAAGAGGAGATGTGATTGGGTAAGTTTCAAAACTTTTATTGCTTTCTCCCATATTCTTTCCCATTCTCTCTCAGAAGGTTTTTCCCCGTCTATATTCATATCAGTCCTTGTGATTAAATATTGAAGATATTCAACTGTCGGAAGATAATACGTTTCTTCAGAAGCATACTCATTTTCGGATTTATATTTTATAAATAGTGGTAATAGCATATAAGTAGCTCTATACATGATTTCAACAGGACTATATTTACTGATAATCTTTTGAAGTGCAATTACCCCTTTTTCTAGATCTTCTAGTATTTTTTTATTCTGTTTTTTTGCATTTTTTAAGAAATCTGCATGTTCTTTAAAGGTAGAAATATTTGAAAACTGAACAAATCTACCATACCTTGCTATTTGGATAGGACCATAATTGAAAACCTCATCGGGTTTTACCTTAATCCATTCATTTACCCTTTTTTTTCTTCGGCTCTTTTTACCCATAGTTTTTAATTAATAAATATAAGAAGCATAAATAACTTAGTTGCCCCAAGTTACGAAATTTCGAACCATATTATTAAAGAATTGTTAAAAATTAAAAATTTGAAAGCCCACTAACTTTTTTATGTATATAAGAATGTATTGTAAACCTTTTCATGTGTAATTTCATGATTATCTATTCGTCTTATGACCTCTTTTGCTGCATTTTTAAAATCTTCAAATAAATATTGTGAAACTAAAATCAAGCGATTTCTATCTCTAATATTTTTTATTTCTAAGTGATTCCCATATTTAGGTATTTCTTTTTCTTGTATTAGCTCTAAACACGGATATGGTAATAACACATGAAGAACACCACACCTTAAATTTTTATAAAGATTGAAGCTATTATTCTCAACATTAAAATCTTGATATTCCAGTGGGAATAACTCTTTTATAGCTAGTGTAAATCTCTCTTTGCTTTTATTTGGTATCCTTAAATCATATTCATCTATACATGCACCTAAAAATTCTATTCCTTGAGCAATTAAACCAAAAGAAAGATAGTGATGGTCTTTATCTTGAATATCTTTTATTTCGTCAATCAAAGTATGACTTATAAAGTTCCTTACTTTAATTTCTGTAATTTCATTCATTTTTTACCTCTTATAATAAGATAATTTAAACATATTATTTCTTGTATCTATAAAAATTTGCTGCCACGGGTAGTGAAATTTCGAACCAATTTTTAAAAGAAATCATTTATTTAAAAAAATTTTTATTTTCTTAAACTCTTCTAAATTAATTTATTAAGATAATAATCATAAATTATAATACTTAAAATATATATTATTTGATATAATAAAAAAATAGTTTAATCCTTTTACCAAAAATATTTCATGAAAAATTTAACTGAAATTGCAGAGGTAGAAGAAAATAATCTAAAAGAAGCATCTAACATTATTCCTGATGAAATAGTTAATCTATTATGGTTTCCTGATGGTCCTTATAAAAACTTTAATCCAGAAATTAAAGATAACAGATTTAAAATCGGCGGACTTTTTGTAAATTCTTCAACTGGTATGGGTAGTATTAGTTCTACGGAACCAAGTGCAATATATTATAAACTTTTAATTCGACCTACTTATGATTTTAATAATATACCTAAATTACCGTATTTTCCTTCATATGCCGGTCTTACTCCTGAACAGAGATGGATATATCTTAATTGGCTAAGAAATATAGATTCCAACGTAGATATTGGTTATGTATTTCTTTTTTATTATGGACTTGAAAGGCACTTAGTATTTGGTAAATACGAGCAAGCATTTAAAATTATTCTAAGACTAAGGCAAAACCATAGGAATAATTCATTTCTTAATTATTCTTCCAATGCTTTAAATGCAACGTGTTTAATGCATGATAATTCAGATCTTTCAAATGATTATATTAAATCAGAAGAAAAATATGAAAAGCATAAAATATCAACTTTATTGTTCATAACAAAATATGCCACTAATTTAGATTTATCAGCCGATGAATTAATTGCTATAAGCAAAGATATAGGATTTTCTAATCAAAGATATATAAAAAGTGAAAGAAAGCTATTTGAGAAAGAACTTAAAAATATAATTATTCAAAAATACAAAAAGGATTCTTTTCCTTTAAGTCAATATCCTATAAAAAGTTGGCCTTTAAGAAGAGAAGTTTTATTTATTAATTATTCTATTGATGAAGATAAGCGTTTTAAAGATTTACCTTGCCTAATAAATTTTAAACCATTTAAGGAAGAAATTAATAATCTTTTGAAAATGTCACACGATAACGTTAAAAATCTTATTACTGGAATAAGAAAGACTACAAAATTTAAGCCGACAAAATTCTAGTAATTATTATAACCATAATTTATAAATAACTTTATTCATAAGGACTAAAAATGTATTTTTTAGAAAAATTGTTTGATATCAACTATCGCATGGCTATCCATGAATGTAATGCAATTAGGAGATTAGCAAGTGAATCGATTAAAATTATAATTCTACCATCAAATGAAGTACCTATTTTATATAAAAAAGAATTTTTAAAATTAAGAAAATTACTAGAGGATAATATTAAAGATTTGAATTCTCCTGGTGTAATACCAACTAAAATCAAAGGTATTAAAAATAAAACTGCAGCTAAATATATTAAATTACTGCTTGATATTTATTATAGTCTTAGTGATTAATAAAATTATTAGTAAGATTAAAATATATCAAGATTTAATCAATTAAAAAATTAAAACATATCAAAGTTATGAAATTGATTTTTTAAATTATCCTATTTATTTTTAATCCCAATAAATTTAACATTAACATAATTGCCATTCGGTCTATTAAAATCATTTTCAATATCAATAAATACAACAACTTCTTTGCGATAATTATCCAGTAACTCTTTGGCTAACTTTTCTTTATCAATATCAGTATCGCTGGTAACAGGCACTTCAATACAGTTACAATTTTCAATATCTAAAAGAAAAACAGATTGCAAGATTTTTTCCCCATCAATCTTTTCAGACTTAAAACCGCCAATAGTAACATTACTTTCACCTATCATTTTTTTCATCACACAAATATTTATCTATTAAATCATTATCTATAATTATCCTGCTAGGGAGAGAGGATTCGAACCATAAAAATTTTATTAACAAATCAATAAATATATTTATAAATATATTAAGATTGGCTCCCCCAAGCTACGAAATTTCGAACCAGATTATAAAGGAATTAAGTAACTTGAAGGATATCTTTAATTAACAAAGATAAATAATGCCCATAAGTTGGTACTCTACATACTAAGAATATAGTTAGAAAATACCAACTGCCTATTGGATACCCGATTTAAAATTTTTTTCCTAAATAATTCTTGTACTAAATAGAAAAAATAAATTGAAAAATTTCTTGTCCCCTGTATAATTAAATCTGTATAATTTTGCTCTTACAGTGTAAAAACTGTAAGAATCTCTTGAGAAATATACCCTATCTAGTTGGCTTATAAGATAAAAAATTCATTGGAGTTAGCCTGTAAGCCTGGTTCTGTACTAATCTATTATATGAGTTACATTATTTTTCTATATTATTTTAATCTTCTTCTTAAAAATAAGATTATCATTTCACGAACTAAAGAAATAGTGAGTAGCATGGTAGAGTAAAAATTATTGTGCATTGGTTATAGGCTAATCATTAGATATGCTTTAAACAATATTCATCAAGATAACAACTACTGCATTTTGGCTCCTTAGGTCTACACCATTTTCTTCCAATCTCCCAACAGGAGAGATCAAAAATGCCTGGGTACCGAGGGTTTAATTCTCTAGCAGTGTAAATAATCAGTTCACTTTTTGCATTGTCTGGTATAAAACCTAACCTTTTAAAAACTCTTTGAACTTGAACGTCAGGTGATATGTCAATACAAATGTAATCCTTAAATCGTATTTTAAAATCCCTTGCCAATATATTTACTGCCATTGTGGAGATTTTAACACCTGCTCCTTTAAACTCTAAAAATCTTCTAACAACAGTTGCGCTGCTTGGCTTATTTTTCCAAATCTCTGAAGCATTATTATTGTAATCACTATGAATTTTCTGGACTGAATAATAAAAGCTCTTTGACATTTTCGTGTTAAACCGGTGAAGGCTTTTTCTTACGAATATTTCAGTTAGTCGTTCTTCACTAATATCCAGTAGATCTATAAATTTGTAACTGCTAATCTCCCGCATAATCTGGTAAGGTATAACCCAGGCCCTTTCAGCCCTGATCTGCATATCCATCATACAGGCAAGCACAAAAGCGTGAGGATAATCTTCAAGATTGTTTAATAATTTGTTAGCTTCAGGATCTTCGGTAAAATTAATTTCCTTTCGTGGATGCTCTAATAATTTCTCGCCTAAATCTATTAAAACTTCAATAATCCTTTTTTTATTTCCTACCATCACTTATTATTTCATTTTAATAATGTTCTTTAAGTCTTCATAATTATGGTAATCAGCTATTAGGTAAAAATTAAATTCACATTTTTTATTAGTTCTTTACGTTTTGAGTATAAGTCACCTTTGCGTAGATTAATGATCCCAATACTAATAAAAACATAGCAATAGTAAATGACATATTTATATATGTGGCTACTTCTATCGTTACCTCCTAATAAATCCAGCTATTACCTAATTCTTTTATAATTTTGGCTACATTAGAAGTCTTTATAAGCCCCCAATTTAGCCTATTATCTTCAAAGTTAAAATAGAAATTTTTTTTATCTAAAAAGTCCTTTTTTATAATATCTATTATTCCCTCAACTTCATTAAAAAATACCTTATTAAACTCTTTTGGCTTATCGATTAAACTTTTCTCCATTATTTCTCTGCAACCATATCTATATTCATAAATCTTCTTTTTCTTAAATCTTCTATTCTTAATAGACCAAACTTCTCCAACAATTCTATACCCTTCAACTGGATTTTCCATTCTAATACTTATGAATCCTGCTATATCATTCCAATAAAGAGGCGAAGGGTATTTTCTTTCAATTATCATTGTTAAGATAGCTTCTTGTTTTTGCCTATTCCTTTCATAAAAATCCTTGTGTTCTCCATTATATTTAAAAAATTTAATCATTTCATTTCTGAGTTTTTTTCTTAAATTCTCATAATCATCTGGATTATGTGAATAAAAGAATAGTGTAAAAAGTGGGTAAATAAACATTCTTATTTTTGCCATTTATATTTTTTATCTCCTTTCATCATTAACAATAAATTTATTTCTAATCCTTATTTTCATCTCTTGTAATTTCTTCTCTATATTTATTTAAAATCTCCCTTAGAGATTTCTCCCTTTGTAAAGCTCTATTTAAGCTTTTATTATTTACCTTCTTTTGAGTAATAATATCCATTAACTCATTTAAATGAATTAAAAAGTCATCTAATAGATAAAATATTGCTCTCTGACCGGTCCCTTTTGCTATTCCTTTTACTAAATCTGTGCTGGCTTTCCAATTATCTAAGGCTGTTCGCACTAATACCTCCCTTCTATGTTTTTTATCTTCAAAGATTTTATTAATCAACGTAATAACAAGTGTTATCAGCCCACTACGACTGTACCTGATAATGTTGCTACTATTAATTTTACTGTTTCATTTTCCATTTTTATCTCCTTCTTATCTACTTATTTTATACTAAACAATTGTATTATAGTTTAAAAAGTTTTACACTAAATATATTAATTGGTATCTAGCAGATAATATTTTTAAAACAAATTAAAATTAATACTAGGAGTTTATAATGGGAGATTATGATGTTGCTCAAATATGTTTAAATTGTCACGTTATTAATTCGTCATCAATAAGTTTTCCACGGTTTAATAAAAAATTTTGTAACCGATGCGGATCACCAACAATTACAGAATGTCCATCTTGTAAAACATCAATTAGAGGAAGGTATAAAGACTCGCTTGGTGTTTCTGCATTCCCTGCACCATCTTATTGTGATAATTGTGGAAAACCTTACCCTTGGATTTCTTCAGCTATAGAAGCTGCTCGTGAATTAACTAAAGAATTAGATAGCCTAGATAAAGAAGAAAAAGAAACTCTTACTAAGAGTATTGATGAAATTGTTATTGAGACACCTAAAACAAAATTGGAGGCCTTAAAATTTAAAAAACTGATGTTAAAAGTAGGAAAAGAAGCTGCTGAATTATTTAAAAGTACCTTAGCTTCCATAGTAAGTGAAACTGCAAAAAAAATAATTTGGGGACAATAAAGATAAAGCATCTATAGTTAAAAAATGATATAATATAAAATAATAAAACAGGATTAATTTCGAGGGATCTTCTAAAGCCTCTTACTTGGTATAAACTGCTTAGTATATAAGCCGAGTTCTGTACTAAATAGTTTTCATTAATCTTTAAACAATGATCTATTTTAGCTATCTACTTACTAAATTAGATACAGTTTACTCTCCATTAATTTTATATGATACCTATACTTTTTATATTCACTACTCCCCCTATTCTTTTCCTTGACAATCATACCTAAAGTGATTAGAATTTTCACTTAGTCCCATTTAGCTACGGAATGGAACCATATTAACGCTTTTAACATTTTTAAAAATCTTTAATGAAATTTAGCAAAGGAGATGTATAAGTGGAAACCATAAAAAGAAAATTGCCGGTATTTTTTATCATTCTAATCTTTACCCTCTCAATTATTCTAATTATACCGGGTATGTTATTTGCCCAGGAAGATGAAGCTACTGAAGAAGAAATCGCAGAACCTGAACCGGAAGAACTGATCTTTGAAACTAAACTTCCCAAAATACAGGCTAAAGAGGGGGAGACATTTATTTTTAATTTTGATGTAGCCTATAAATCAGGAGATGAACCATTTGGTATTGAAGAAGGCAAGAGTGAAAAAACCTTTGATATTACTG